>JAEEGL014314980.1_pt1 | contig 10593 bp, 3 predicted proteins | sample 9134231 | NCBI WGS metagenome assembly JAEEGL01 (sample SAMN16246548, study PRJNA631951) | gut metagenome | biome: gut microbiome; feature: rumen; material: fiber-attached | host: Bos | place: Iran: Karaj | collected 2018-10 | reverse complement strand
CCTCCCCGCACCTGGCGCTTATGGTGTCTCCGGCGTCGGTGCAGGTCACGGCGCCTGGTTTGCAATGGGCTACGGGGTTGCAGGCATCGCAGCGCTCACCGTAGTAGCCGGGTTCGCAGCGCACGCATTCTGTATCGCTCGCGTCCGAACAAGGGCTGATCACTTCGCAATGTACAGGCGCGGGTGAGCAGGCATTGCATGAAAGGGGTTCGCCGGGCGCGTTTGATGCGTAATATTCATCGTCGCAGCGGTCGCATTTGCTTCCGGCATAGCCTTCATCGCATGCAGAGCATGCAGCCGATCGGGCGTCCAGGCAGGTGACCTGACCTTTGCAATGGGCAATCTGCGGGCAGGCTGCGCATACGGGGCCTTCGTCCTCGGTGCTCTGCTTATCGGGATAGAAGCGCTCATAGGTTGTATCGTAGTAACCCGCAGCGCATCTGTCGCAACGGCCGTTCTGAAGCTGATAACCCTCTTCGCACTGGTCGCAGATCGAGTCTTCGGTGGAGGTACAGCGCATGTGGCCCGCTTCACAATGGGGGATCGCGCTGCAGGATGCGCATTGGCTGCCGTAGTAACCGGGTTCGCATTGGGCACAGAAGGCATCGTCTGCGCTGCTGCAAAGCAGCTGACCTTCCATGCAATGCAAGATCGACGGGCATGCTTTGCAGTCGGGGCCGTAGTAACCGGCATCGCAGGCGCTGCAAATGGAGTCTGAACCATCGGTACAGGTCGTCGCGCCCGCCTGGCAATGGTCGATGACGGTGCAGGGATCGCATCGCTCACCGTAGTACCCCTGCTCGCATCTGACGCAATAGGCATCGCCCACATTGGAACAGGGGCTGATCAGTTCGCAATGCGCAGGCTCAGGTGAGCAGGCATTGCATGAAAGGGGTTCGCCGGGCGCGTTCGATGGGTAATACCAGATGGCGCAGCGATCGCACTGGCTTCCCCGATAGCCTTCATCGCATTGGGAGCAGACAGAATCACGGTCGCTGCTGCAGGTCACCTCGCCGCTGCAATGTGCAACGGGCGTGCAGCGCTCGCAACGGATGCCCTCTCCATCGGTCGTTCCCCCTCCCTGATGGCCGTCCTCATCCGTCGCAGCGTAATAACCCGCAGCGCAGCTGTCGCCACGGCCGCCTTCAAGGATGTATCCCTCTTCGCACAGGTCGCAGGACACGTCTCCGGTATGCGTGCAATGCGTGTGGGAGGCTTCACAATGGGGAACCTCGTCGCATGCGGTGCATTGCTCGCCGTAGTAACCGTTTTCGCATCTTGCACAGATGGCGTCCGTCGCGCTCGTACAGCTGGCGATCTGTTCGCAATGGGCGATGGGATTGCCGCAGGGGGTGCATATGAGGGGGGATCCGGGCGCGTTCGACGCGTAATACCCATCGTCGCAGACATCGCATTTGCTTCCGCGATAGCCCTCTTCACAGGCGGAGCAGACCGCATTGTCGCGGAGCGTGCAGGTGACCTGGCCCTTACAATGCGCCACGGGCTCGCAGCGCTCGCATAATGGCTCACCCGTCAGGAGATGTGTCCCGTTGGAATGGTTCAGCTCATCGATCAGATTGTAATAGCCCTCTGCGCAGACGTCGCAATGGCCGCTCCCGATCAGATAACCTTCTTCGCAGAGATCGCAGATCCAGTCTGAAGCGTTGGTGCAGGTCACATGGCCTGGTACACAACTGTCGGCGGAAGGGCATGCGGTGCATTGCTCACCGTAATACCCCTTCTCGCAGCTTGCACAAACGGCGTCTCTGGCGCTGCTGCAGGTGACCCCGCCCGATGTGCAATGCGCGATCGACGGGCATCTGGTACAGCGATCCCCGTAATATCCGGCATCGCACGAGCTGCAAACGGAGTCCCGGGCGTTGGTGCAGGTCACGGCGCCCGCTTCGCAATGATCGATCGCGCTGCAGGGCACGCAGGGCGAACCGTAGTAACCATCGGGGCAGACGATGCAGGAGGCACCGCCGACGCATTCCACACTGTAATCGAGGTAGAAACGGCCCTTGACGTCTGCATCATACCCTTCGACCACCACGTAGTAATCGCCCGCCTCGAGCGTTTCTGTGAGCGATGAGTAGTAATTCCTGTTTCTTATGTCGATGTCATCGTTCCAGGAGATGACATCGAACGCGTTGCACGAGCCATCAAGCAACCATAAAACCGTGTCTTCAATCTCGTCCGACAACCCTTCACCGCCCGTGGTCAGGGTCACTTTGCCTGGCCCGCTGAGCGTAAAGCGGTAGAAGACGTCTGGACTCCTTCTGCCCCTGTAGTTATCGTTCGCAAACGAGGTGTTGCTCTCATAGCGGCCGCCTTCGGCATCCATCTGGATCGCGGTTTCGCACGTGTCGTTTGCAGGCATCTCCATCGGGCAGTCCTGTAAACAGCTCTCCGGATCCTCATACGGAACGGTGCAAAGGCCATCACCGCAGACGTGACAGTCCTCGGGATGGGTCTCCAGGCTTTCGAACACGGAGCAGATGCCGTCACCGGGCGGGAAGCAGGCATTCATCTCGTCGGGGCAGTTTGCGAGCGCGCAATCGAGATCCATGCAGTCCGAGTCGTTGTAGCAATCGATCACATCGAACAGGAGATCGTACGCTTCCTCTGAGGGTGAACAGGTCTTGCAGAGCGCTGCGCGGCATGCTTCGAGGCTTTCATAGCCCAGAAACCGGTAACCCGCTTCACAGTAGTCGCAGTAATCGCCGAGCCAGAGGCAGTCGAAGCTTTCGGCGCAGCTCATATCCCCGCCTACATCCTCTTCGCAGTCCGTGGGGCATGACTGCGCTGTCTCGGAAGGCTCGCATACACCGTTCCCGCAATAGGCGTTACAGACGATCCATTCTTCTTCGCAGGCATCCATCATGCAGCTGTTGGAGGGCACCGAAAGGACGACGGGCGTGCTGATCCAGCAATCATAGAACGCCGCGCAGTAATAGAGGCTGTTCGCACGCAGGGAGGCCTCCCCTTTTGCATTGATCAGGCATTGCGCGATGCGATCTTCATCCTGATAAGCATTGAGGAGGCAATCCGTCGTGCTCACACAGTTGTTCTCCCCCTCCCCCTGGGGCAAGCCGTCTGCCATGCATGAAAGGTACTCGTTCTTGCAGGCCTCCCAGTCCAGCCCTCCATCATAGTAACAGTCCAGCAACTGCTCGTAGCGCCTGAGGCTTTCAGGTGTCATCGACAGGCGAAGGCGCAAGTAGGCATCCATGTCTCCATCGAAATAGAACAGTTCACCGCATGTCGCCCGCGTGTCACAGCTGTAAAGGGCGCATTGACCGTCTGGCTGGCAGGCTTCATCACAATGGCATAAGGAGGGATCGCGATTGCAGTCTGCGCTTTCTCCCATGTTCTGAAGGATCCAGCTGCGGTACGCTTCGACGGAAGTCATCACCGTAGGCCCAAGACATTCATCGCCGTCGTCCGCAGGCCATCCCCTGGAATGCACGCCCGCCAGCTGCCACGCGTTTCCAACATGAATCAGGTTGGCTCCGCCCGAATCGCCATAGCAAATACCGGTCCCCGATCCCTGAACGTAGTATTCGCCGTCGAACGCCGCCATGAGCGTGAGATCCGTCGAACGCCTGCGCGAATCGTTCGCTTCTGAGTCGTAAGCCGTTGCACCGTATCCCACAGACTTGGTTGAGGTCCCCTCATATGCGTTGAGATCGCCCGCGAAGAGCGGCATGGGATCCACACCCCGCACATTCTCCTTCAGCTGAACCAATCCGATGTCGTAAACCTTCACATCGCTCTCGTAGAGCGGGTGAATGATGGTTCTTTGGGCCCGATACACCCGTGAGCCGCTGGGCACAGCACCAGTCGCCTCGTTCGTTTCGGCATGCTCGCCCACCAAAAAGGCGATGTCGTCAGGGTATGCGGGCTCGTCGAGACAGTGCGCGGCCGTCAGCACCCAGTTTTTGCGTATCAGCGTACCGCTGCAAAAGCTTCCCTTGTATGTCTGACCGCTTCTCAGATGGTAAACGAGGGCGCCCACCGCAGGGAATCCGGATTCGTTCACGCCGTTGACGATCGACTGAGCCACCGTTTCAGGCAAGGGCGCAGGGCTCAACTCCTCTTCACCGTTGCAGGAAGTCATCTGCCAGCTGACTGAGGCAAGGGCTAACAGCGCACAAAGTCTTCGTACCATGGTTCAATCTCCCGTGAGCTCATCAGGTGAAACGTTGCAATCGCTCCAATGTAGCATAAGCCCGCAAATAAGAAATCTTTGAGTTGCGCCACCGATGCCCCGCTCCCTGCGCAGGATGCATCCGGGCTGCAAACCGAGGGTCTCACGCCCCCAAATCCGCGCGACGCAAACGCGAAAGCCCTGCCGATCCTGCAGGCGCGAAGGCAGCGCTCACGTCAAAAGCAGCTCCCTGGTGACAGAGCAACCGCTCCCCTCCCCAAGGGATCCCCTCCTTCCCGCAAGGCTTCAGGCATCGGCCCCGCTTCCACCCGCATCAAAGGAGGCATCATGACCCTCGCCACCAGCGGTGAACGGAGCCCTTCGATCCATGGCGGCCGTTCGCTGCAGGATCTGAGGTGAAGTGAGAGATGCAAATGCAGCCCGCCCGTATGGGGATCAGGCTGCATCGCTGGGGATCACGCGCGGCGCCTGCGCCTGCAAAGCATCAGAGGCAGACCGAACAAGGCGAGCCAGCTGCTTCCACGGGATCCGGGTACAGCGCTGCAGCCGTCGTCACCGCCGTCGTCATCTTCTTCGCCAGCAGCATCCGCCGTCACCGCTGCATCCTGCACCGCAGGCTTCGCTTCCGCATCGCTCCGGGGAACAGCCGCATCTTCGCTCGCATCCGCGTTGCCTGAATCCGCGTTGCCCGCATCTTCGCCCGCATCCGCGTTGCCCGCATCTTCTGTGCCCGAATCCACGTCACCGTCTTCGTTGCCCGCATCTTCTAAGCCCGAATCCACGTCACCGTCTTCGGTGCCCGCATCTTCTGTGCCTGCATCTTCAATCCCGCCGTCTTCTTCTCCGCTCTCCAGGCAGTCGAGATAAGCCGCACAGTTGGCTTGAATACAGTCATCTTCGGCATCGAGGCTTGGACAGTCCTTCCAGCCGGCGCAGTTGAGGAGCTCGTAGGCATGTCGGGCCACTTCACCACTGGCGGCTGCAATACAATCATCGATGCAGTCCTGATCTTCGCATTCATTCAGGCAAAAAACGGTCTCCTGGCAGCTCGCTTCACCTTCGTGGTCACGGATCTTTGAAGAATAGCAGGACAGCAACTCTCCTGTGCAGACCTCGGTCATATCGCCTTCCTCTTCCCTGTAGCATGCCACCCATCGGCCATAAGCCAGGCGCGCTTCAGGGGAACCGTTCGCGAGTGCGTAATTATATGCGAGCTTGTCGTTTTCAGAGTTGATGAGCGCCTGGAGCACATCAGGGCAGGTCGTGGCCTCCTCCGTGCAGCGATAGACTTCGCAGAGACCATCCGGCTGGCAGGCTTCGGGGCAGTGGCAGAGGGTTTCATCCTGTCTGCAATCTGCGGGCTCGCCGATTTCTTTCAGGATCCAGGTCTTAAACGCATCGACGCGGGTGGATTCCATCGGGCCCAGGCATGCAGTGCCCGACTCATAATCTTCATAAGCGCTCCACAGGTTGGAATTCACGCCTGCGATTTGCCATGCACCATCGACGTTGACCAGGCTGGGGCCACCCGAGTCGCCATTACAGACGCCCGTGTTGTCGCCCTTCGAATAGTAGCTCCCGTCAAATACATCCTTGATCTCCATCGTCGTCGATCGCTTACGGCTGTTGACATCGTTCGACGCATTCTGACTGGTAAAGCCGTAGCCGATCACCTTGCTGTCTTCACCGATGTAGTCCGTCAGATCACCGTCAAACAGGGGCATCGGATCGATGCCGGTCACTTCCTCCTGCAGTTCGATCAGCCCGATATCGTAGCTCAGGCTCTCCGCTTGCCACTGGGGATGCTGGACAAAGCGCTTGGCGGCATACAGCACTGCGCCTTCCGGAGGGGTCAGCGCTGCCGTAGCCCGCTCGCCAATGAGAAATTGCACGTCTTCCTGCGGATACGCGTCGAGGCAATGCGCAGCGGTGAGCACCCAGTTCTTGCGAATCAGGGAACCCGTGCAGTCAGAACCGTAATAACGATAAGTTCTGTCATACACGTATATGGATCCCACTGCCGGAAACCCCGATTCCTCCTGGCCGTTCTGGATCTTTTGTTCCACAGTCTTTACATTAAACGCATCGTCCGCGCCTTCATCACAGGCTGCAAACGAGAAAGCAGCCATCGCGCTGACCAGTAAACCCATCTTTGTGGTCTTCATCATTCATCTCCTCCGCGAGTCATCAAAACCAGGTCATCGCTTACGCATGTCGCTTACGGCGCGCGAACATCACCGGCAATATCCAAAAAGCGAGCCAGCTGCTTCCACGGGATCCGGGTACAGCGCTGCAGCCGTCGTCACCGTCGTCGTCATCTTCTTCGCCAGCAGCATCCGCCGTCACCGCTGCATCCTGCACAGCTGGCTTCATATCCGCATCGCTCTGGGGTACAGCCGCATCTTCGCTTACAACAGCGTCACCGGCATCCCCGTTGCTCCCATCGGCTTCACCTCCGTCTTCGGAGCCTGCGTCTGCGCTCCCATCTTCCTCGCCTCCGTCTTCGGAGCCTGCGTCTGCGCTCCCATCTTCCTCGCCTCCGTCCATTTCACCGCCGTCTTCGCCGCCTGCATCCTCTTCGCCTGCATCTTCGGTCCCGCCGTCTGCGATCCCTCCATCGGCGGGTGCCTCTTCAAAGCAGTCGCTGTACATCGCACATTTGGCCTGAAGGCATTCCATATCGTCGCCGATGTTCCCGCAATGGTTGGCCTGGGCACAAATCAGAAACCCGTATGCGCGTTTGGAAGCATTGCCATCCGCTTCTTCCTCGCAGCGCTCATCGCATGACGCTTCATCGTTGTTTTCAAGGCAGCCCTCAAGGCAGAGCGCGGTCGCATGGCAGCTCTTATCACCATGGCCCATGGATGCAGCATCGCCGTAACAGGCGTAGAACTCCGTCATGCAATCGGCCATCGTCCTGCCTTCCCCTTCTTCATCCTTCACGCAACGCACCCAATCACCGTAGAGGGCACGCACTTCGGATATGGAGCCAACCTCTGCCATATGGGATTCATATTGATCAGCGCGTCCATCGAGCACGTTACCGATCAACTCATGGCAGTAATAAGCGTCCACGTTGCAGCGAAGGGGTTCACAGAGGCCATCGGACTGGCAGGCTTCACGGCAGTGACAGGTGGTATGACCTTCGTTGCAGTCATACGGCTCGCCCATTTCCTTCAGGAGCCAGCTCTTAAAGGTCTCCACGCGCGTGAAATTCACGGGGGCAATGCATGCTTCATTGCGTTGGGCTTCCTCATTTGTAGCCCAGAGGGTGGCTGCAACGCCTGCGACCTGCCATTCATCGCCCACCTTCACAAGGTTGGGGCCACCCGAGTCGCCGAAACAGACGCCCGAGTTGTCGCCTTGCGCCTGATAGTCGCCGTCGAGCACCGATAGAACCTCCAGATCCGTCGAGCGGCGCTGGCTTTGCCCCGATTCATCGTCTGCTCTGATGCGTCCGTAACCCACAGATTTGCTGCTCTGCCCGATGTACGCGCTCAGGTCACCTTCAAACAGAGGCATCGGTGTAACATCCGTCACTGCGTCCTGCAGTTCACCCAACCCGATGTCGTCGCCTTCAACGGACTTGATGTAGCCAGGATGTGCGATGAACCGTTTGATCGGATAGAGCGTTGCGTCCGATGGAGGTTCAACCCCCATATCCGCATGCTCTCCGATGAGAAAATACATGTCAGAGGCAGGATGTTGATTGACGCAATGTGCAGCGGTCAACACATAGTTTTGCCGAATCAGCGTGGCTGTACAGGTAGACTGATAGTAGGGACCATATTGAGGATCAACCAGACGCAGGTAAAGGGATCCCACAGCAGGAAAGTCCGATTCTTCCACGCCATTCTGAATCTTCTGTGCCACGGTTTCGAGCGTCGCTTCTGCCCGATCCTCATCGCATGAGGTGATTAAAAATGCAGCCGCCAGGGCCGGAATCCATTTCAATCCGTTTTTCATCTTCATCTCCAAATGAACCGATTTCCTGAGGCGAACTTCCAAAATGCGTGCCGCAACGGGCAAAGCCTTCATTTCAGGCCGATCAGCTCCATCGTCTAAGCACCGGAGATCGCATCAGAGCTCCATTACATGCGCCTGCGGCGCCTGGTCATGAACAGGAATAAGGCAGAAAGCGCAAGCCCTCCGCCTTTTTGGGATCCGGGTGCAGCGCTGCAGCCTTCGTCGCCATCGTCATCCTCTCCTTCACCGATGTCTGCATCATTCGCCGAAGGCTTGTTTGCATCGTTGATTTCGGAATCCGCGCTTGCGGCAGCGTCGTTTGGGGAGACCGAAGCATCACCGGAAGCATCGTCACCGCCCTCTGCATCGCCGCCATCCTCCGTTGCATCCGCTTCCGATGCATCATCTTCCCCTGCGTCGCCTGTATCACCGCTTCCGCCATCGAGGGGATCGGGGCCCGGGCCACCATCCTGATCGTCGTCGTCGTCGCCATCACCTTCGCAGGCGGTCGCATAGGGCTCGCAATATGTGCGCATACAGTCTTCTTCTGTGTTGAACCCCTCGCATCCAAAAGCGGATCCACAGGTGAAGGCTGCATATGCGCGCAACGAGGCTTCACCGTCACCTTTTGCAAGGCAATCATCCCTGCAGCGGACGCATTCTCCCTGACATTCATCATAGGGATTGAACGCGCATTGAGCGAGACAGCGAAGGGTCGACTGGCAGGAAGCGCGTCCGCCGCCCTCTTCAATGCCGTCCAACGTGCAGTTCACCCATTCGCTCACGCAGTCATTCAATCCCGTATTGATGACGCCGTACATCCTGCCTGCGCAATGCGTCAATGCGGCCAGGCGTTGATACCCTTCGGGTGTGAGTGAATAGAGATCGCCGTAAGCATCCAGCAGATCGTCAAGCCTCCACGGATCCGGCCTGATGAGATCGATGCATCGGCTATGCTCGCCACAGCGCATCGGTTCGCATAAACCGTCGTCGCCGCAGGCCTCAGGACAATGGCAAAGACCCGGATCCTGCCTGCAGTCTGCCTCTTCTCCCATCATCTGCTTTATCCAACTGCTGAACGCATCGACGCGCGTCATCGCCGAGGGATATAAACAGGCTTCCCGGTAGAGCGAATGGTAGTAGTCAGCCAGAAGACAGGAATGGACGCCGCTCACATACCATGTGCCATCGATGTTGATCGCGTCGGGGCCGCCGGAATCACCGAAGCAGATCCCTGTATGGTCTCCCGTGGTGAAGTAATCGGCATCGTAGACCGCATGGATCCGCAGGTCGGTAGAACGCCGCCTTGCCTGAAGGTTCTCTTCATCCATGCTGGTCGTACCAAACCCGATGGATTTGGTCGGAGATCCCACATAGGCACGCAGATCACCTTCAAACAGAGGCATCGGATCCACGTCGGTCACGGCTTCTTCGAGCTCTATCAGACCGATGTCGTATCCGTTGCCGGTCAGACGCAGCGGGTAACGAATGCCGCGCTTGATGCCGTAGGGTTTTGTCCCCTCCGGAAGGGTTCGATCAGGCGACCGCTCCGCATGTTCACCGATGAGGAAAGCCTGTTGAGCCATGGGGTATGCGTCGATCACGCAATGCGCAGCGGTGAGCACCCAGTTCCTGCGGATCAAAATGCCCGAGCAGAGCAATTCTGAGTATGAGCGATGCGCGTCATCATCGAATAAAGCGATCGCCCCCACAGCCGGGAAGCCTGGTTCATCTGTTCCATTGATGATCGCCTGCGTGGGCGCTGCCGTTGACAGTCCGGGATCCGCTGCCTGCTGGCATGCGGCCAGACCCCATGCAGCCATCAAGCTACAAATTAAGCGTCGCTGATGAGTCATTGCTTCCCTCATACTGCGCTGCATTCGTCCCCGCCGCTCCAATCCTTCTCTCGATCAAAGATCCGCTGCGTCGATGAATGCCGCAATCTCCTCTTCCTCTGGGTTAAACCGCATGGGCCGCGCTTCGAATATCGGGTCCGCAGTTCGCTTACGCAAGCACGACGCTTCGAATGTGAACCCAATGCTGTTACAAATGCACCGGCGATGCAAAAATGGAACCTCAAACAGGCTGTAATCGCGTCAGCGACGCTTTGATGGATGTTCGATGCAGTCAAAAATGCGTGGGAGACGCGATAACGGAAGGTCGATCAACAACAAAACTCATACGAGATGCAATTCAGGTTGTATCGATCGTCCATAAAATGCATCGCCGACGCAAAAATGGAGTCTCAGGGGATCGATTGGAGCGTCGGGGATGGGTGGGGGGGGTGAAGGGAAGGCTATTGAGCGCAGGGGATACGCTTTTGCTGCATTGTACGTGCGTGTTTTACGCCTACAGCTTCGGATCCTCGCTGTTCGCTCTCCTGCTTTACGCCCTCTGGCGACGCCTTCCCAACAACAACGGCAATCCCAGGAACGCAAGCCAGCTGCTGTGATGGG
>JAEEGL013107106.1_pt1 | contig 10593 bp, 14 predicted proteins | sample 9134231 | NCBI WGS metagenome assembly JAEEGL01 (sample SAMN16246548, study PRJNA631951) | gut metagenome | biome: gut microbiome; feature: rumen; material: fiber-attached | host: Bos | place: Iran: Karaj | collected 2018-10 | reverse complement strand
CCAGGGCCTGCATGAGTCTGACCGGATCCGCATTGAGGACAATAAAGCGATCAGAGATCTCTGCAGAGTTCTACTCATTCCCACAGAAGTACGTGACGGGTGTGGATGACACGATCGAGATGGATAAGTGGTCAGCAGCAATGTCGGCCATGATGAAATTCACTCTCAATGATGATGGGGCCGATCATGTAAAGCTTGGACAGTTTACACAGCAGAGCATGACTCCTCACACGGATCAGCTGAAGATGTTTGCTTCCATGTTTGCCGGAGAAGTTGGTCTCACGCTTGATGATCTGGGATTCCCTCAGAGCAATCCTTCAAGCTATGAGGCTATCAAGGCAGCGCATGAGAATTTAAGACTTACAGCCAAGAGAGCACAGAAGTCCTTCAGTGTTGGATTCCTGAATGCTGGTTTCCTGGCTTCCTGTGTGCGTGATAATTACAAGTATCAGCGCTCACAAATAACATATACAAGACCTTTGTGGCTTCCACCATTCCAGGCAGATGTGTCATCACTCGCAGGAGTAGGCGACGCACTGCAGAAGATTGGAGCTACTTTCCCGGACTATCTCACAGAAGAGAAGATCCAGGAACTCACGGGCATTTAAGCGAGTGCTTTAATGCGGCATGACAGTGGTTGCAAACACTGAGAGAGTTGTTCCGCCAGCTCTCTTTTTTCATGCCTTAATAGGCGGGGAGAGGCGGTAAATTATGGCAGTAGATGTAGTGCCTGCCCTGAATGAGAAGATACAGACATCATTCAAGGGAAATGTGATGAAGGACAGGCGAGTTTCAAGAGTTGGCAAGAGAATCCGAGACGGAACTGCCACTCTTGAGGATGCGCATACTTATGCGGCAAGTCTGGGAGAGGACCTTTCAAAGGCTCTCATGGATAATTTGACAGAGTCAGCACTTCCGAACGGAACGCTTTACTACAACATAGCAGAGCGGACAGTCATTCCGGCGCTTCAAAACAATTATGAGCTTGTGAATGAAGCGGCCCAGCAGATACAGACCATCGTGGACAAGAAAAACAAGATAGGTCTTAAGGGTGTCAAAGCTGATTTTCCCATGGAGCGGATCCAGGGCCTCATCGACAAGATGACAAGTGATGACATCACTCCGGAAGAGGTTGCGGCATGGTTAAGGGAGCCTATTGTGAACAACTCTGAGGCATTCATGGACGATTATGTCGAGGCAAATGCCAAGTTCAGAACGGAGTCAGGGCTCAAGGCCAAGCTCATCAGAAAAGCTGAGGCAAAATGCTGTGATTGGTGCGCAGCTCTTGAAGGGTCTTATGACTATGGGAGTGCGCCAGATGACATTTATCGGCGGCATGAGTTCTGCAGGTGCACAGTGACCTATCAGACGGAGAAAACTTCGCAAGGTGTCTGGAGCAAAAGAACCTGGAAGACATCTCCGGAAGATCTTGACGAACGGAAGGCGGCAGGGCAACGGCAAGAGCTGACAGTGGAAGAACGTCAGGAACAGCTTTCACAGCTTGGGCGTGATGCTGAGATAAAACGCTTCCAAAAAGCAACGGGTTATTCCAGGACAACAGCACAGCAGTCCACTAAAGGGAAGACACCGGAGCAGGTCACAGCAGCAATCGAGAAAATTAAAGAGAGACAAAAGAACATAAGGAGGTAAAAGATGCGGATTGACAACCAAAATCCCTCTTTTACCAACGTTCAGAGTAATAAACAGAAGACTCGTGGAAAAGAAGCCATTGAGCTTTACAAGAAGACAGGCCAACACCTCTACACATGGCAGGAGCGTCAGATCAAGAACATTGAGGCGGTTAATAAAGATGGTCTCTGGAAATACATGACCTATTGCATTTGCGTCAGCAGGCGAAACGGCAAGGGTGAGATTTTAGCTGCCAGAGAGTTCGACGGACTTGTGAACCTCAAGGAGAAGATCTGCCACACGGCCCACAGGACCACAACGTCACACGATGCTTTTAACAGGCTTTACACGCTGTTAAAAAAGGCAGGGTATGAAGAGCACAGTCGCAAACAGAAAGTCATGCCTGAGAAGTCTTTTTTCGCATCTAAACAGTATGGCCTGGAACACATCGAAGTGACAGATGGCGGGATCATAGATTTCAGGACCCGGACAAACAACGGCGGACTCGGTGAAGGCTTCGACCTCCTCATTATTGATGAGGCGCAGGAGTACACCGAGAAACAGCAGTCAGCGTTGTCTTATACAGTTTCTTCCAGCAATAACCCTCAGACCATCATCGTGGGGACACCTCCAACGATGTCCTCCGGCGGTGATGTGTTCGTAAACATCCGTAACAGTGTCCTTGAGGGCAGGGCCTCAGAGACAGGCTGGGCGGAATGGTCTACACCGGAGATGGTGGAAGGGCAGGATCTCATCAGCCCGACACTCTGGAAGAGGTTCAACCCGTCATTCGGAACAATTTTGACCGAACGCAAGATTAAGGATGAGCTGAAGAATGGAGAGCTGGACTTCAACATCCAGCGTCTGGGCTTTTGGTGTACGTTTAATCAAAAATCAGAGATTTCAGAGACAGAATGGAAGGAACTGAAGATTGACCGACTGCCGGAGCTGAAGGATGAGCGCTTCCTGGGTGTTAAGTATGGCCGTGATGGTGTGAATTGTGCGCTGTCACTAGCAGCGAAGACAACAGATGACAGGATCTTCGTCGAGACAATCGACTGTACTTCCGTCCGAGCTGGGAATGGGTGGCTTTTTGAGTATATTCACAATCCGAAAGTCAACAAGATTGCCATTGATGGAGCAAGTGGTCAGAACCTTCTGGCCGAGCAGATAAAAGATTTTAAGCTCAAAAAGCAGGTTATTCTCCCGACAGTTGCGGAGATTATTCAAAGCAATGCAATGTTCGAGCAGGCCCTCTACGGTCGAGGCATTTGTCACATGGGCCAGCCAACACTGACGGAAGTAGTCACGAATTGCAAAAAGAGGCTAATCGGTTCTAAGGGTGGATTTGGCTACAGTTCACTTTTAGAGACTCAGGACATTGCTGTCATGGAGTCAATGATACTGGCTTATTGGTTAGCTGCCACGAGCAAAGAAAAGAAAAAATCACAAGGTTTTAGTTGTTAAAGGGCATCCCAGACGGGGTGCTTTTTTAATAAAAAATTACGTTACTCAACGGTAAAAGAGGAGGAAACAAAAATGAGCGAACAGACATTTAAGGTCATCGAGACCCAGGAAGAACTGGACAAGATCATCCAAAAGAGACTCGCCCAGAAGGACAGAGAGGTTGCGGAGCTTTACAAAGAGTATCTAAGCCCGGAAAAGGCTGCAGAGCTCAAATCCGAATATGAGAAGCGGATTGATGAGGTCCAAAAGACTCTTGAGAACGCAAACGCAAAACTCAAAGACCATGACAAAACAGTCTCAGACCTGACAGAGAGAGCTCAGAAGGCAGAATCAACTCTGCTGAAGAGCAAGATCGCACACGAGTCCGGGATTCCTTATGAGCTTGCAGGAAGACTCGTAGGATCCACAGAGGAGGAGCTGAAGAAGGACGCTGAAGCGCTGGCGTCAATAATCAAACCGACTCAGACAGCTCCACTCAGAACGGGAGAAGTAGGCGGTCATGCTCCTGAAAACACAAAAAATGCCGCAATGCTCGGGCTGCTTTCACAGCTTAATGGGCAGATGCGAGGCGAATAATTAAGGAGGACTATTATGCCTATTAACATTCTTTCAAAGGGAAGTCTTTTTCCCGAACAGCTTACAAATGAAATGTTCAACATGGTCAGAGGAAAATCTTCACTGGCTAAACTTTCAGGCGCAGCACCTATCCCCTTCAATGGTGAGAAGGTATTCACATTCAACTTTGACAAGGAAGCTGATCTCGTTGCTGAGAACGGCGCAAAGTCCAACGGCGGAGCAACCATCACTCCCGTTACCATCACTCCTGTTAAGCTTGAGTATGGCATGAGAGTTTCTGATGAGTTTGTTTATGCTGCAGAAGAGACACAGATCCAGTATCTTCAGGCTTTTGCTGAGGGCTTCGCAAGGAAGGTTGCAAGAGCTCTCGACATTATGGCTTTCCATGGTGTTAATCCCAGAACCGGAAGCTCTGCAGATTCTATCGCTTCAAAGAGCTTTGATTCTATCGTTACAAACGTTGTGAATTATGACTCTAGTGCTCCTCAGGACAATGTGACAGCAGCCATTGCACTCGTTGAGTCAGCAGAGCATGAAGTAACTGGCATGGCTATGGCTCCTGCTTTCAAGTCAGCTCTTGCAAATCTCAAGAAGGGCAGCTCTTCTTATGAGCCTATGTTCCCTGAGCTTGGATGGGGCGCAACAGTTGGAACTATCAACGGACTTCCTGTAGACGCAAACAGCACAGTTTCATTCAACAGCAACGCAGACAAGGCTATCGTAGGCAACTTCGCTGATTTCTTCAGATGGGGCTTCGCTAAGGAGATCCCGATTGAGGTTATTCAGTATGGTAATCCTGATAACGATGCAGACGCTGGTGATCTTAAGGGACATAACCAGGTTTACATCAGAGGCGAGGCTTATCTTGGATGGGGCATCCTGACCAAGGACGCATTCGCAATCGTTAAGTCAGGAGTTTCTGGCTGATCGTAGGAGGGTAAAACATGCGCTATACCTATCGCAACACGATAACAGGCGCAGAGTTTCAGACTAATTGCATTGTGGCGGGCCCTAACATTGAAAGATTAGAGCCTGCCACTTCAGCTAAAGAAGCGGAAAAGCCGAAGGTAGAACCGCCCAAGGTGGAGGAGCCCAAGGCCGAAACCAAAGCGCCTAAAAAGCCCGCAAAAAGAGGAACAAAGAAATGAGTGAAGCATTTGCCACAGTTACGGACATAACTACATTATGGAGACCGCTGACATCAGCAGAGCAGTCAAGAGCAGAAGCCCTTCTGCCGCTTGTATCTGATGAGCTGAGAGTGATTGCCAAAGGCCAGAACAAAAATCTTGACGAAATGAAGGCCGCTGATGAGGCTTATGCCTCTGTGCTTAAGATCGTCACCGTTGATGTTGTCTGCAGGGTCCTGAGGCAGTCCACGGAAGGCGATGCCATGACGCAGGAGTCACAGGCCGCTCTCGGTTATTCCTGGAGCGGGACTTATGCCGTTGCGGGTGGCGGCATTGCTAATTCAATCCTTAAGAACGATTTAAAGAAGCTGGGACTTTTGCAGCAGCAGATGGGAGTGATTTGGACATGGCAAGGATCAAAGGAACAACAGTGACATTATACGAGGAAAACGTTACCGGGTACGACTCTTTTAAGGCTCCGATTGTGGGGCGCACGCCTGTCTCGGTTGAAAATGTCCTGGTCGGAGAGCCTTCCACGGATGACATCACCTCATCAGTATCAATGTACGGGAAGAAAATCTCTTACATGCTCGGGATTCCTAAAGGCGACACGCACGACTGGACTGATAAGCACGTCGAGTGGACGGATGCTTATGGAACTGTTCACAAGTGCATCACCTTCGGGGTACCAATCACGGGCATTGAAGCGAATATTCCGTCAGCAATACCTTGGCACATGAAAGTGAGGTGCGAGTCGTATGGCGAAAGTAGGGATCAAACTCAACCTTCCGGGTATTAACTCCATCATGAAAGGTGACGGGATCCAGAGCGTCATCAGGGCGGCAGGAGATGCCGTTGCGGCAAGCGCTGGGAGCGATTATGCTGCCGAGATTAAAGTCGGAAATTGGCTTGCTTTTTGCAATGTTTACCCGGACTCAAAAGAAGCAGCAAACGACAACTTCAAAAATAATACACTTCTTAAGGCTTTGAGCTCTTCGGGGCTGAAAATGACTAAAGGAGCGTAGTCATGATTGAAAGCACAATTTTAAGTTTTTTAGATGAGGCTGGGCTTGACGCTCCGATCTACATGGAAATTCCTGCATCCCCGCCCGAAGAGTTCTACATTTTAGAGAACACAGGGCAGAGCATGAGGGATCATGTAAGAACCACCACTATGGCGGTGCAGTCTTATGCTCAGTCTATGGAACGTGCTGCAGATCTTGCGTATGAGATGGACAAGGTCATCCTTGAAACACTTCCAGAGATGGATGATGTTGCAGGGGTTCGGCTCAATGCTCTCTACAATTTCACGGATCAGAGCACAAAACAGTATAGATACCAAGGCGTGTATGTAATCACGCACTATTAAGGAGGTAATGAAATGGGAAACACAGCGACCAATGTGTCAACAGGTAAGCCCAAGATCTCGGGAGCAGTGTTCAGGGCTCCTCTGGGAACCACACTGCCTACTGATGCAACTACAGCATTGAGCGGCTCATTTGTTTGCCTGGGATATGTTTCCGAGGACGGACTTGAGAATGCAAATGACATGGACGTTTCCAACATTAAGGCATGGGGCGGCATGATCGTTTATCGTTCTCTTAACGAGCTGAATGACAATTTCGCACTCACTCTGATTGAGTCTGAGAATACTGACGTGCTTAAGGCCGTATATGGTGACAGCAATGTCACTACAGCAGCAAATGGCACAGTTCATGTTGTTGTCAAGGCAGATGATCCCGTCGAGGCTGTATGGGTGTTTGATCTGGCACTCAGAAACAACAGAGCAAAACGTATTGTTATAGCTGACGGAGCAATCACAGCACGTGAAGCTATTACTTACAACGACTCCGATCCTATAGGATATGGCGTCACAGTTAGTGCATATCCGGATAGCAACGGAAAGACTCATGATGAGTATCTGGAAGGTGCAGGAGTAAGCGGTTGATGTAAACAAGTTGAAAGGAGACTGATGTATGGAACCTATTAACGATAATATTGTCACCGGAGAGACACGCTCCGGGATAAAGTTCAAGATAGACAAACGTGTCAAAGATGATTCCAGGACGCTCTTTTATGTCCGTAACATGAGAAAGTATCAGGGAACAGATAACCCCGATAATGCTTTAAAAGCTACTGACGCAGTTTACTCATTGCTGGAGCTTGTGTTCGGATCCGGAGAAGGATTGGAGATCTTCTTGAATGAGGTGGCCTTCCGACACAATGGTGTGGCTGATTCAGTTGCACTCCTGGAAGAGCTGACAGATATTTTTGAGGTAATTGGATTAAAAAACTGATTGCCCTCGCTGATATTATCAATGACAGCGAGGATGATTTAATATGTGACCTTGCTGAGACCTATGGAATATATGACTACAAAGCGCTTCCGCCATCTTTGGTGGCAACGCTTACCCTGGGGCTCAGAGAAAGCTCACGCATAATGATGAAGAGAAGCAAGCAGAAACTCAATTATACGGAGAAGATGCTTGCTTTGATTTTTGATGCCCTGCAGATTATTGCATTTAAGCAGGGACACAGAAAGGGCGCTCAGAAGCCCAGATCTCTTTTTAATGATCTCACCAAGGAAAAGCCAAAGGATGAGTTAAAACAGTTTGACACTTCCGCAGCTTTTGACGAGTGGAGAAACAGAAAAATGAAAGGATAACACGCCATGGCTGATACTATTGCAACCGCTTACGTCACCATTGAGCCAACTATGGAAGGCGTGGCAGGAAAACTTAAGAGTGAGCTTGGCGACGCTTCTTCCAGTGCGGGACAGTCTGCCGGAAAGTCTTTCGGATCCGGATTCGGCTCCGTTGTGGGTGGAACTGCAAAGTTTATGGCGGGGGCTGTTGCAGCTGGTGGCGCTGCGCTTGCTGGACTTGGCACTGCGTTTGTGAGTGCTTCTGGGGATGTGGCCTCGTATGGAGACAACATCGACAAGATGAGTCAGAAGATGGGACTCACAGCAGAAGCTTATCAGGAATGGGACGCAGTAATGCAGCACTCAGGCACTTCCATGGAGAGCATGAAGGCGTCCATGAAGACTCTTGCCAATGCTGCAGAGACCGGCAACAAAGCATTTGAAGAGCTTGGCCTGACACAAGAGCAGGTCGCAAGCATGTCACAGCAGGAACTGTTTGAGGCAACCATTGCAGGCCTGCAAAACGTGACAGATGACACTCAGAGAACATATCTTGCCGGAAAGCTTCTCGGTAGAGGTGCCACTGAGCTGGGCGCACTTCTGAACACATCGGCAGAAGACACGCAGGCCATGAGAGACAGAGTGCATGAGCTGGGCGGAGTAATGTCTGATGATGCAGTCAAGGCAGCAGCAGCTTATCAGGACCAGCTTCAGGACATGCAGACGGCCTTCGGAGGACTGTCAAGGAATCTGATGTCAGAGTTCTTGCCTGGCATCACCACTGTCATGGGTGGCTTAACGGAGATCTTTTCCGGCAACTCAGAGGCAGGCATCGGAATGATAAGCGAAGGCATCACGAACATTGCAAACAAGATCACCGAAGCACTTCCGACACTCCTGCAGGTAGGAGCTTCCATCCTTCAGGCACTTGGACAGGCAATCGTTCAGAACCTGCCGACGCTCCTGACTCTTGGAATTGACATTCTCCAACAGCTGGCCACTGGCCTTCTGACCGCAATCCCTACAATGCTTCCGTCAATAATCGAGTTCGTGACATCCATTGCAACCATGATAATTGAGAATCTGCCTTTGCTAATCGAGGCAGCGACTCAGATCGTGCTTCAGCTCGCTTTAGGCATTGCCACGGCCCTTCCGGAGCTTATACCGACAATAATCGAGGTCATCTTGACCATCGTGACATATCTCATCGAGAACGTTGACCTCCTGGTCGATGCGGCAATACAGCTCATCATGGGACTGGCCAACGGACTGATTGCAGCCCTCCCGGTACTGATCGAGAAGGCTCCTGAGATCATCATGGCTCTTGTTAATGCGTTTATAAACAATGCGCCCAAATTGCTGGTTGCAGCTTATCAGCTAATCTTGACCATAGCGCGGGGACTTATCCAGAATTTACCCTTGTTGTTGGTGAAGGCAGTAGAGCTGATGACCAATCTGAGGAACAAGTTCATCGAGACTGTGAAGAGGTTCATCGATGTCGGCAAACAGATCATTGAAGGCATAAAAAAGGGTATTTCCGAGGCATGGGATGGCTTTAAGAACTGGGTTCTTGAACTTCTGGGCGGCATGGTAGATACTATCAAGAATTTCTTTAAGATCGGATCACCTTCCAAGCTCATGGCAGAAGAAATCGGACAGTGGATTCCTGCAGGTATCGCAGAAGGTATCGAGAACGGAATGGGCACGCTGAATGATGCAATGAGTGCAATGGACACAGACATCCTTCTCGGTGCTCAGGTCACTGCAGGAAACCTCCCGAGATACACAGCAGAGTCCATGGAAGGCGGCTCAGATGGTTCTCTTTATCAGCTCTTGTCCACATATCTTCCGGAGATTGTAACAGCAGTCCGGGAAGGTGGTAAGTATGTCCTCGAAGCAGATGCAGGAAGGATGTTCCGTGTAATGCAGAGAGAAGCTGCCCGTAATACACAGATAGTAGGTCCGGGAGCCACTCCGTTGACCACGTAAGGAGACATAAATGAGAGTAGTTGTTAATAATACGGATATTACCAATTACATAGTCGAGGGGTCCTACAAGATAGACTCCTCTGATACATACGAGTCATGGAAAGATGGGAACATGAGAGAGCACCGGATCATTGTCTCCCAGAAGATAAAGGGCAAGTTTCAGGTCGTGTGCTCCAATCGCTCCAACTCGATCACGCTGTCGGACTTCCTGGACGTGTGGAATGGTGCTGTAAGCAATGGCATCCTCACAATAGGAGTGTACGTGCTGGACACTGGTTCGTTTGAGGCCATCGAGGCATATTACGAAATGGAGAACGTTAAGCACGACAGGGCTGGAGACGGTTCTTTTATTGATGTGTTGGAGATTTCCATTCAGGAGAGGTAGAGAATGATTACTGTACCTTACGAAGTGAAAAAAGCATTGCGTGACGGTATGCTGCGCAAGAATTATAGGTTTGTGGTGGATTTCCAGGAGTGGAGGGAAGCCGGAGAGGTTCCAACGACAAGATATACTCCGTCGCACTTCATAACGGATGTGAAATTCGTCATCACGGACGGCAACAAGTATAAATTTGTTGTGGATGATGCAAACTCCACGAGCTATCAGTTGTACTACTGCTTTACGAATTACACATCGTTTGAGGAGCTTTCACCGACTGAGGCCAACACATGGGTGCTCGATAATATACCGAATAACTATGCTGAGGTTATCGTCAAGTCAAACAATAACTACAACTCGACGGTTAAGGTGCAAAAGTACATTGATGAGTTTACCATCGACAACGACACGCTGGTCAGTGAGTCCGTGAACATAGATGAGCGTATGTGTTCAGGCGATACGCTGAAGTTTGGACTGTGTGAGGGAAGCTCCCTCGAGTTCCAGTACTTCGACCATCCTAATATCACCGGAAAGAGAGTCCAGGTGTTTGTTGATGTGGAGTATGAAAAAGTTATTACAGAATACGTCTGGGAGACTCAGGCCAGCTTTAACAACTATTACACAATCTCTGATATGGACGGCGATTGTAGACTATACTCCGAGCGCTCTAACGCATGGGAATTTGTTTACGTGCGTGAAAATGGAGTTGAGACGCAAGTTTACCCGACACCATCAGAAACAGGAACAATAATAGAGCTGGGGGACGTAACAGGGCGGACGCT
>JAEEGL012897616.1_pt1 | contig 10593 bp, 6 predicted proteins | sample 9134231 | NCBI WGS metagenome assembly JAEEGL01 (sample SAMN16246548, study PRJNA631951) | gut metagenome | biome: gut microbiome; feature: rumen; material: fiber-attached | host: Bos | place: Iran: Karaj | collected 2018-10 | reverse complement strand
CAATAAGGTTACAAAAGAATATGAGATTTACACTTATATTATTTATTTGAAGATTAAGAAGTACTAAAAACGATGTGAAGTATAGTTGAAATGAATTCTTATGGAGGTTTTAATATATGAATAAGAGAATATTAGCTCTTGGTCTTGCAGGTGCGCTTGCAATGACATCAGTTGTTATACCATATTCACCGACTGCTTTGAGTGTAGAGGCAGCTTATGTGGAAACCAGTATTTATCACGAATATTGTGGCATGAGTTTCCAAAAAGAAACATCTACTCCAAGAGGTTTTGAATCACGCGTTGTTCTTGGAATTGGCGAGACCAGGACAGCTATGATAAATGGTGATATTGTAACAAAGACAATAAATCATTTAAGTGATGCTACATATATTGATGAAGATTTTGATGTAAATTCTAACCAGGAAACGTATTCGTATTATCATATTAAGCTTAGTGATCTTACTGACTGGAAGAGTTCTGACGAGGAAGTTGCAACGGTTGCAAATGGTGTTGTTACTGCAAAAGCAGAAGGTTATACAGTCATAACAGCAAAATATACCTATAAAAATCAAGATAATGAAGAGGTTACGGTAACGTTTAGTGCTCCGGTAGTTGTTAAAAAAACACCTGGCGATGAACTTCTTGGTGATGTAGTGGATTTAGGAGTTGGTTCTTCGTATACTATTAGTCCCAAATTCTTTAAGACAACTATTGATCCAAATACAATAGAATATTGGTTTGATGAAGATGAATTTGGCGATGATGTTAAGTGGGATGGAGATGTTATAACAGGAAGTATTGCAACTTTTGATACTAAGACAGGAATTATCACAGCTAAAGACGTAGGAAGAATAGAAATTTACGTTGAAGCATATAATACCGATGGAGATGGGGATTGGTCTACTTACACCTTCAACATCACAGCAGCATATGGTACAACAGTAAAGGATTGGAATAACACAGGTAAATATACTATTCTTAATTCGAAAGAGGTTTCATTTGCAGGTGCTTTGAACGATAAAGCTAAACTGGTTATTCCCGGAAGTGTTTGGATAAGCGGTAAATGGTATGATGTTGTAGAAATTGCTGATGGTGCACTTGAAGGATCAAATATTAAATCCGTTCTTATTCCTGATTCTGTAAAGAAGATCGGTGCCAGAGCATTCAAGAAGTGCAAGAAGCTTAAGAAGGTTGATCTTTCAAGTACTGATGTAGCAGAAATTGGCGATGAGGCATTTTGCGATTGTAATAAACTTAAGGAAGTAATCCTTAATGCAGATAAGATTACCAAGGTTGGCAAGAAGGCATTTAAGGGTAAGAAGAAGGGCCGCAAGTATTATATTGTTTCATCCAAAAAGTCAGTACATAAGAAGTTTGTCAAGAAGCTTAAGAAAGCTAAGGCTAAGGGAAAGTTCCTTGAGCAGAATATGCTTGATGTTCACACAAGCGGTCATGAAGAGGATAATGAATTCGATGTAGAGTGATTCTTTTATCAGCTGAATAATTGATTATCATGTTTTTAGCAAGCTTCCATTCATAAGATAATGTTGGGGTATCTCGTGACAAAGAACCAAAAAAACATGATAATAAAGGCTCTCGGAGTTATGCAGCTTCGGGAGCCTTTTTCATGATAAGGCAATGGGACGGTTTTTTTACTGCTGAAAAATTTAAGAAAAGCTTAATAAATAATAAGTGATAAGTATGGTACATTATTTAGGTACCAAATATTCTGTGTTATCTTCGTGGAATTCACCCACAAGTTTTCAATTTGCAAGAAATGAAAAGTAAGGCAAGTTTTATGTTGTAGTAAATGGATATGAATAATAGGAATGTGTTAGAATGAAAGGAGATATTTTTTGGAAGAAAAAGATCGTATATATTGGCATCAGGGCTTCTATGGAGGAATAGAGCCCGGAAGACAGCCTGTCGCTTAATGAGCTATATAAGACAATTGGTCATGCTATGCTTTATAAGGGAATGAGTGCGCATATCGATTCTGTTCCTGTAACTGAACTTACGGTTTCGGTCTTTAGACATAGCTACCCAAAGAAACTTTTTGCGGATTTAGAGACTATTGGGGTAAAGATTAAAGAATATAGACCTGGAATATATTATTTATCGGGTATTGTTAATTTCCCGGTGCAGGTTGTTGTAACAAAGAAATTAGAAGGAAAGGATCATGTTTACCTTAGAGTTCTTACAAAAGGTGCGGATGAAGACGATGTAAGAAGATTCGTCACCGATATGTCGGATGAGCATAATACTGCAGATAAAATGAATGCAGATGCAGTTTTACAGGTAAGTGTAGCTGCGAATTGGGATTTGTTTGAGAGAATTAGAAAGGAACTGCCTATGTGTGAAGCATTAAAGGAACTGATGAAAGATGAACTGGATGAAGCAAGAAAAGAGGGTGGAATCCTGGAACGCAAAAAAGTAGAAGAGGAAATGGCTGAGAAGGATGCCAGAATTGCAGAACTTGAGGAATTGCTAAGAGAAGCAACAAAGAAATAAGCAGCCAAAGAACCAAAAAAACATGATAATAAAAGCTCCCGGAGTTGTATTACTTCGGGAGCTTTTCATAATATGTTGAAATTATAGATGTTCATTCTTCCACTTCCCACTCAACGAGTTTTCTGCTGGCTGAATCAAATGAAACTCCAATTTTGAATAACTTTCGGTCATCTGCTTTAAAGGGAAGGGAATAGTCTTTGTCTGCTATCTGCTGCAATGCGGATTTGGCTGACTCATCTCGTTTGAATTCAAAAAGGTAAATATAATGAGCAGTTTCTACCTTACAATCAATACGCCCAGTATATGTGTGCATCTCACACTGAGTGATTTTCCCTAAAAGTGTAAATACTAAATAAATTACGGACTGGAAGTAGTGCTCAAAAGGATCTGCTTCAATGGTATAGGTTATGTTTGCAAATAAAGCGGTAAGCACATCCATTATTTTATTAAGCTGACCACTCTCAATATATTCATCTAATGTGAAAATGTCTAATCCATTTCCGGGGGTGGCCTTTGGTACGTAAGAGGGCATCAGACTTTCAAGAAAACCGTATTTTACCTCTTCGTTAGGAAAGCACAAAGTATATCGTTTTTTTTGTTTATCATAATCCGCAATGGTTAAGTATCCGGTTTGATAGAGGAGTGGAACCAAATCCAGAGAATCACCGGTATAATCCTTAAGCATGGCTTCACTTGCATAGATTGTCCTATCAGTAAACTTCCTAAGATCAAAGCTACTTTCCTTAACTTTGTCTATTAAATAAGTGGGCGTTCCGGTTTCGAACCAATAAGAGCCAAATTCCTTTGAAAATAGCGCGGTCAACACGCTATAAGGATTGTAGACACCGGCTCCGCTATAATGAAAATGGTAGCCGTCATATTGATGCTTTAACGTGTTCAGGCAATCAGCTTCTGAAAGTTCCTGACGGTTTGCAAGTTCAATGACTTCAGGCATAAAATATGATTGAATATTTTCATCTGTCATTCCGCAAAGTTCAGCATAATCTGCATCAAGAGAGATGTCCTTAAGCTGATTCAAGTCACTGAATATACTCACTTTATGGAATTTTGAAACTCCTGTAATGAAAATGAATTGAATGGATTCGTCAGCTTTTTTTAATCTGCTAAAGAAGCCTTTAAAAACATCCTTAACGTGTTCTTGTAAATCCTTATCATCAATTGTGTCCAAGAGAGGTTTATCATATTCGTCAATTAAAACCACGCTTCTGCGACCGCTTTTTTCTGCTGCAAGTTCAAGCACTTTTTGAAAACGGTCTCCTAAGGTGCGATCCTTGTATCTATCTCCATAGATGGCTTCCCAATCACGCAGCATACCATCGAGCACGGTTTCTATTGTTGTCTCTTTGTAATTATCCCCATTGAAGTCAAAATAAAAAACGGGATATGGATTCCAGGCATCTGAATTGTTTCTTTCAAGCTTTTCTATTGCAAGTCCGTTAAAAAGATCCTTCTTTCCCTCCCAATATGCTTTCATTGTTGATAATAGAAGGCTTTTTCCAAATCTTCTGGGTCTGCTCAGGAAATAAGGAACATTGTTATGAACAAGCCTATAAATATATTCTGTTTTATCTACATACAGGAAATTATCAGTTCTTAGTTTTTCAAATCCCTGTATCCCAACGGGAAGCTTTCTTTCCACAGATGCATCCTCCAAACGCATATTGATATAAACATTATACACATTATGATCACTTTTTTGAAATAACAAACCCCGAGGATTTCACATATTGTGATATCTTCGGGGTGAAGTGGTTTATATGAATTATCCGTATTACGCGTTGTGCTCTAAAAGATAATCATTAAGTGCATCTGTGATCTCGTCGCCGTCGATGCCGTGAACTGCGCATGCTTCAGCAAGTGACTCCATCTGAGAAGCGGGGCAGTGGATGCAACCCATGCCACATTCCATAAGGAACTGTGCTGCAAGGGGATGCTTGGTTATAAGCTCGCCTACGAGCATATCTGAAGTAACAAGTTGTTCGCTCATTTCGTATTCCTCCTAAAACATATTGCATACAAGCAATTTACATATTAGCAAGAATTGGCGATTTTGACAAGTGAAATACTCGGTCTTGACAAATATCTTGTAAATATGCGAAGTTAACAATATAGCACAAAAATATAAGACTAAATAACGTAAAACATGAGGGATAACAAGATAAATAAGCAGAGACATGCATTATTTATAGCAGAGGGGGTAATATGCGAAACGGAGATATTTTGAACAAATTATTGACGACAGCACTGGTGGGTAGTTTATTGGTAACTTCAGCTGCAGGATGCGGTGCAGGTAGCGGAGCATCCGGTTCCGGGGCAGGCGATATAGCTCAGGGAAAGGAAAAAGCAGCAAAGACAGAAGTGGAAGGCAATGTGGTAGGTGATACTAAGTCAGATGATGCTGAAGCCACAGAGGGCAGTTCTGAAACGGATACGGACGATAACGTAGAGGGCGCAGGCGATACAGGCGATAAGAGTGATGCTACCGATACTAATGCAGGTGATAACGAGGATGGTACAGGTACTAATGCAGATGATAACGACGAATCCACCGATACTGATGCAGAGAATGCCTCAGACAGCTCTGCTGCGTCATCTCTCAGTGAGGAAGACCTTTCATCCCCGATAGAGTTCTCTTATCAATGTCATCCGGAGTCACTTATCGATGATGGAAAAGAGCTCGCCACATGTATCTACTACACCATAACCCTCGATAAGAGTGAGGAAGAGAAATTTCCAAAGCTCAAAGAGGTTCTTGATGAATTCGGCACAAATGGTGAAGAAGAAATGGGGGAGTTTTTCACAAAAAACACCGATGATATAAGAGGAATGTTCGATAACGGCTGGAGTGTTCCATACGAATACAGGCGTGACCTATATCCTATAAGATCGGATGGCAGAGTCTTTTCGTTTGTGGTTTGCAATTACACATTTTTGGCAGGAGCTCATGGCTACACCGATTTTTCCAACTACAATTACGATCCTGTGACGGGACAAGAGATCAAATTCGCTGATGTTTTTAAGAGTACGGATGATCTTCCTGAGATTATAGTAAGTGATCTCGAGAAGCAGAACGAGGATATAGCAAAATATTTTGACGGTAATTCATATGACAGGGATAACCTTGTTGGCGGTATCCCAGGCAGATTAGAGGAAGATGCCAGAGGGCTTTGCTGGGCAATTGATTATGATGGTGTATGGATATACTTTGAAGACTATGCAATGGGCACATATGCCGCAGGCGCTCAGAGTGTGAAGCTGTCATTTTTTGAGCATCCGGAGCTTTTCACAGATACTTATATAAACTATGAAAAGGACAATATTCCTCTTATTACAGACGCCGCCAAGGAGCTTAAGGAGGCTGATAACACCGAGATTACCGCAGCGCCGAGATCCTATCCCGGAGGTCTTGATGATGACGGAAGAGGCCCCGACGAGGCCTATGAAGAAGGAGATGGCGAGGACTGGTGGTATCACGCTATTGTCACAAATCCCGGATGGACTGCATGGACAGCGGATGGAATAGACACGGCAGTGGGAACACCTTCTGTTACACTTAAGGAAATCAGCCACACCACAACAGATTGGCTAAATGAAGAGGAATGGTCCAAGGAAAAGAATATTCCGCTTCCGGAGACTGCACCGGCTTATGAGGATGACACCTTTAGCTACAGTATCAGTAATAATGCGGAAGGTGGTATTTTATGTCTTACGGTTATGAACAAGGAGACTCAGACGCTGAACGGCAATTACTATTTTGATGAGTTTATTTCTCCTCCGGATCAGGGAACAGGCTTGTTTGCTGATTATACAGAACCCTACATATTCTACGCGCTGATGGATGGGGACACTTTATTTGTTGCACTGGGTCACAGAACCTATGCATCTGCAAACCCGCATAAGGCTTACATTGTTGCAATAGATACGGTTTCGGGTAACACACTTTGGAAAAGCGATGATCAGGTTGCCGGTGCCTGCAATTTTATTATTGAGGGTGACAGCATAATCTGCGGTTACGGATTTACAGATGAACCTGATTATATCTATATTCTTAATAAAAATAATGGTAAGACACAGAAGCAGATCAAGGTAAAATCCGCGCCGTCATATTTTATCAGACAGGACGGGCAGTTATATGTGCTTACTTACAACACGGAGTATCTGTATTCCATTAAGTGATATAGGATATACTTTTCTGTTGCAGTCAGCACCTTTGCATATAATATAAGTTTTTCAATTTTATTTTTTCGTTGGAAAAAAGAGGCTTCACTTGGCAATATTGGTTTTGCTGAGTGAAGCCTTTTATATTTCAGAAGCCATAAAATGAAAATTACTTTCGAAAAATACTATACTTTATAAACGTTTTTTTAATAATTGTTTCATATAATATGGTTGTAGATTTTTGCGCGCATTTACGCTTTTATGTACAAGAAGTTATAGATTAGGCTTCAACTTTTTATATGAAAAATGCATGAATAAACAGACTACCCATAAAATTTTAATAGGGATTCTTCTCATTCTGGCCGGGCTGGTTCTGGCACAGTTTATTCGTGATGCTTATATTTATGTTGAAAGACAGGCGAACCATGAGCGGGTTGAGAAGCTGATAAATAAAGATCTTGCATTTAAATGGAATACCATGGATGTTGAGCTTGAAGAAATAAATAAACTGATTAGTGAACAGGCTTTTTTTAATGCCGATCTGGGAAGGCTCTATGAGCGTGCCGCTCTTATTTATATGGAAAAAGGCGAAACCATGGCCTATTACAGACATCTTGGGTATGCTTTGTATTATCTTGAGAGAAGCGAGGAAAAAGATCACACAATAAATATATATCTTGATATAGCCAACTTTTTCCTGAATAATTATACGGATAACTCCGCACGGAAAGTTATTGAGAAGGCACAGAAAATCAAAGCCTTTGATGATATTGAAAATCTGCAGATAAAAAGCTATGCCTTCCGCGTCCTTGCAATGCTCGCCATTCAGGATAATGATTATCAGGCAGCGGAAGAGTACCTTAATAAATCCCAGGAGATTGTCGCGATGTCGCACACTGGAGTTTATGAAGAAGCCTATGTGGCGATAAATGATATATGGCTTGCAAAAGTTTATGTTGAAACGGAACGCTACGCAGAATGCAGGGAAAAGCTGGAAAAATGGGCAGATAGTGATATGATGACCTCTGATGTGTACAGGATAATCTTTCTTAGGGATATGGTAATTCCTTTTTATCATGTTGATGCGCTGCTTCGGGCGGCAGAGATTTTCAACAGCTCGGTTAATTTTTCACAGAAGGATATTGAAGACAAGGAGGAGAGGGTTGTTGATGCCTTACAGGACTTCATAACTGTATGCAATGAAAATGGTTATGAAAAGGCAGAGCTCAAAACTATCCTGGAGCTTCAGCAGAAGTATCCGCCAACCAGCAGTAAGGTCAGATACAATATTAACAGTATTGTCAATTCGCTTTACGCAGAGCTTTTTGAGAATCAGAATATTGCCTATGTAAATGCTATCGATAACATGATTGATGAATCCAAATTTGAGATGTCAAAGACTGAGCGTGTCAGGCTTCAGACTTACAGAAGAACCAGGATTATCATAGTTTCCATAGTGTTTGTCATTGTGATTATACTTGTCCTGTCAGTGATTATTCTAAACAGCAGATATGATGGTCTGACTGGACTGTTAAACAGGAAAGCTTTTAACCACAGGCTGCAATATCTTATAAGAAGAAAGCAGCTTTATAGTGTGATCATGATTGATGTGGACGATTTCAAGAAAATAAATGATACCTATGGTCATCAGAACGGTGATATTGTTCTTGAAAGATTGGGGCAGCTGATGCAGAGGGAGACTACCCCTGAGGTCCAGTGCTATCGATATGGAGGAGAGGAGTTTGCGGTTCTTCTTGATAGGAGAGCTGTACCATACGTTGGTAACGTAGCAGAGAGACTTCGCAATAACATGTCTCAGCAGGCATGGGAATTTGCGGATAAACAGGTTATTACCCTGAGTCTTGGAGTTGCAACAGGCGAAGGGCAGGACGATGTCCTTAACAGGGCTGATGAAAACCTGTACACCTCCAAAACTACCGGCAAGAATAAAATTACGGGGTAAAAGACAACTTGGAACGTATCTCATCCTCGGTGCGGTTCACTTCGTACCAGAAGTCGTTTGCAGACATGCGCATTGCGCCTGCACCATATATGATTACCTGCTCAATCGCGTCAGAGGTTGCAACTGTGACGCGATTTTTTTTGCTGTATTCATGGGCAGTGCGCTCAATGTACTGATCCGCGGTTTCAGCTTCTTTCGTGAAAACAACGTCAAGGTTATGGTATTTTAAGATGTGCTCTGTTCCTCCGGGGACGCGGTAAGCATCAAATACCAGGATGACTGTTTCGCGTCTGTATCCCTGAAAATTCGACAGGATGTCCATCAGCTTATCACGGGCGGATTTCATATCGTTTTCGGCAAGGGAGCGAAGCTCGTCATTTGCATAAATAATATTGTAGCCGTCTACCAGAAGATAGGAATCTTCGGGTGAAAACTGCCTGGCTGCCTTGAAGGGCTTTTCGGGGGCTTTATTTGCAGCTTTTCGCTTCCTTTCCTCATCAGCCTTTGCGTCATAGCGCGGCTTTACAGGACCATAGGTTCGTTCAAAAATACTGTCAAGCTCCTGAATTGTGGCATTATAGGCCTTTGTTCGCTCTTCGTAGGTAAGCTCAGCTTCTTTTCGTATATCGTCTGATCTAAAGCTCTTAAGGGAGTCACCCATTCTTGTCAGGTCGGTATCGGTAGCACTTGCTTCACTGGTTTTCTCTGATGACCAGCCTGTATCAACATGCATGTGATTCCTTACTTCGTTCCATGGAATGATGGTTCCTACTCCATGTGAGCAGAATACGCTTCCTGTGGGCTGTTCCAAGTCATGCTCGGGATAATAGGCTTTTTCTTCAATGATCTCTTCAGCATTGTGGCAGGGTTCAAAACCTCGAAGGGACAGATTCAAGCGGCCCTGACCATGGGTGTAGGATAAAAGCTCCTGTGCATAATCGTGAAGCTCAGATGCCGGTACTGTGCCGGTTATACTTGAGCTTCCGTCAGAAAGAAGCTCCGGAGGATTGGTGGTTCCGGACATTTTCTGTATGTCGCTTATGGCGCGTCCTACGGATTCGGTGGGAAGCTCGATTGTAAAGTCGTAGACGGGTTCAAGCAAAATGCTTTCAGCCATCATGAGTCCCTGGCGGACAGCTCGCATGGTGGCTTCTCTGAAATCTCCGCCTTCGGTGTGCTTAAGATGAGATCTTCCGCCTATGACGGTTATTTTCATATCTGTTATTTCAGATCCGGTGAGTACTCCGCGAATTCTGAATTCTTCAAGGTGTGACAGGATAAGTCTTTGCCAGTTTAAGGCAAGCTCATCCACAGGGCAGTCAGCATCAAAGCTTAGACCACTACCCGGTTCTGTAGGAGTGAGCAGGAGATGAGCCTCGGCATAATGTCTTAGTGGCTCGAAGTGTCCAACGCCCTCTACCTGATTTTTGATGGTTTCTTTATATACGATGTTCCCCGGACCAAAATCAATGTCGAGCCCGAAGCGTTCCTGGCACTGGTGTTTTAGGATTTCCATCTGAACTTCGCCCATAACCTGGATTGTCAGGTCACCGGTTTCGTCCTCTTTTTTTACAGATAAGAGAGGCTCTTCCTCCGAGAGCTCGGTTAGCTGTCTGTATACCTTGAAGGCATCGGCACCTTCAGGGAGAATGATTCTTGATGAAAGAATCGGCTGCAATAGTTCTGTGACTTCGCCTGTAAGCGCGCCAAGTCCCTGACCTGCATGAGATGAATCAAGGCCTGTCACTGCAACAATAGTGCCGGCAGGAGCTTCCTGAAGCAGCTCATATTTTTCGCCTGAATAGATGCGGATCTGGTCGACTTTTTCGGTGCCCGCTGTTATATTTGTACCCTTGGCCATGGACAAAACATCGCGTACATGGAGAACACCGCCCATGATTTTCATCCAGGTAAGCCTTGTTCCGTTTGAATCTCTGGAT
>JAEEGL012634082.1_pt1 | contig 10593 bp, 9 predicted proteins | sample 9134231 | NCBI WGS metagenome assembly JAEEGL01 (sample SAMN16246548, study PRJNA631951) | gut metagenome | biome: gut microbiome; feature: rumen; material: fiber-attached | host: Bos | place: Iran: Karaj | collected 2018-10 | reverse complement strand
GCATACTTCATTAATATCGACGAAACCAAAGAACCAACTGAATAAAAGGACATAAAATACGGGCCCTAGTGCCCGTATTTTTTTTGTGTTTTTAGGGTATAATAAGCATAATGAGTATTCTAGAAGTAAAAAACCTTGTTAAAACTTACGGCAAGGGCGACAGCCTAGTGAAAGCTGTTGATGGTATCAGTTTTACGGTCGAAGAAGGCGAATTTGTTGCTATTATTGGCGCATCTGGTTCTGGTAAGTCGACACTACTTCACATTATTGGCGGCGTCGATAATTCAACCAGCGGGGAAGTCATCGTCGATGGCGAAAATATCACAAAACTAAACGCCGATAAACTCGCCATCTACCGTCGCGAAAAAGTCGGAATCATTTATCAGTTTTATAATTTGATTCCAGTTCTAACGGTTTCTGAAAATATTACACTGCCAGCCAATCTCGCAAACGAAACCATTGATCAAGAATACCAAAAAGAATTAATCGAAACGCTTGGTTTGACTGATCGTGTTAATCATTTGCCAAACCAGCTTTCCGGCGGTCAGCAACAGCGCGTAGCAATTGGGCGCGCCTTGTTTAATCGTCCAAAATTAATTCTAGCCGATGAGCCGACCGGCAACCTTGATAAGAAATCCGGCGACGAAATCGTCAATTTATTGAAAATTGCTAACGAAAAATATCACCAGACCATCATACTCGTCACGCACGACATGAACATCGCCGAAAAAGCTAGTCGAATTATCTCAGTGGAAGATGGTAAGATAATTGCCGACAATCGTAAAGAGCAGGAGCATCACGAGGAAGAGAATGAAGACTCTCACGAATCTGACGCTGATTAATCTCAAACAAAATCGTTCGCGCACCATTATGACTATCATAGGCGTTGCGCTGTCGGTTGCTTTAATTTTGGCTTGTATTGGCTTTTTCACTAGCCTTAACTATACTGAGCGTCAAGATTCGGTGATACGTTTTGGTGATTATCATGTGATGTATAAAAACATCCCAGGCGACAAAATATCCATTATTGAAAATAATAAAGATTTTGAGGTTAAATTCTATTCTAATCAAGTCGGCTGCGTGATGACTTCGTATGGATTCGCTGACTGCGAAGGATTATCGCCGTATGGCGTCGACGATTATGAACGTATCGACGATGCAAATGAACTGGTTCGTGATTCGGAGCATAAATATAATGTTTTCTTGTATTACAAAACCCCGCAGGATTCCGATCGAAGTGATAAGTTTTTGACCAGAGCCCTTGAAGATTCTGGCGTAAGCGAAGTTCATAGAATTAAAAACTACATGGTTGCGCATATCGATGGCGATGCACCGGAAACCTCGCGCATTCTCTCGTTTTGGGTTAGCTTCATTTTCATAGGTTCCATGTCCATCATCGCGGCCTTTGTAATTCGCAACTCATTTAATATTTCCATCACTGAACGCGTTCGCCAGTTTGGCATGTTGGCGAGTGTCGGTGCGCGCCCAAGACAAATTCGCGCCATGGTGTATGAAGAAGGATTATTTATCGGCCTCGTTGCAATCCCGATCGGTTTACTAATTGGCTGCGCGGCAACGCTCATCGTGGTCGGCATAACAAATGCACTTATCGGCTTTTCTGATTCAACCGACATGTTGTTTTATATTCCAGCGCGAGCGTTCGGCGCAATTACGCTGGCCGGTATATTTATTATCATGCTTTCGGCTGCGTCTCCGGCGATCGTGGCAAGTAGAGTGAGCCCAATCGCCGCTCTTCGTAATGTTCAAGATATTAAAGTCAAAGCCAAGAAGCTCAAAACCTCCAAACTAATTGAAAAAATGTTTGGAATTGGCGGCGTTATTGCAGCTAAAAATCTCAAGCGCAGTCGCAGTAAATATCGCACGACGGTCATATCTATCGTGCTTAGCATTGCGGTCTTTATCGGGATTTCTTCTTTCATGATGTATGGCCATAAAGCTGTTGAATTATTCAATGAAGATACTGGCGCAAACGTAATGGTATCCGCAGGCGATGTGGGAATATTTAATGACATTATTGAAAAATTCAAAGTCAAAAGGTACGCCATTTATAGCAGTTTTGGATTTGCAGATTTGAATGGCGAATACTATACCGGACCGATGATTAAAGTCATATCAAATGACGAGTTTGAACGTTATGCCAAACAGGCTGGTGTTTCATCCTCGGACTATTCTAATGTCGCGATTCTCCAAGACACACTAAAAAGCACCGATGCGCGCGGCAATACAACTCTGCATCGCATAGCTAAATATGAGCCAGGCGACAAAATCACATTTAGTGCCTCAAAATATGTCTATGACGAAAATGCCGTTGTAAAATGTAATCCCGATGATCTATTTCGCGACAAGGATTCAGAAGAATACACTGAAGAAGAACTTACTATTCGTGAAAAATGTATCAACGGTGAAATGGATAGTAAAGGCGCAGACGTATTCGTCAACAGCGACCCGCAGACCATTGAAATTACCCACATCGCAAATTTTGAGCCTTTGGGTATTTCGATGCTCCTAAACGGCGTGCGTGGGACGTTATATATTTCTGAAAACCATCCAGTTGCTAAAGCAGTCAGCGAATTCACTTACTTAGACATGATGTATATTGCCGATTCAGGGCTAGGCAAAGACATTTATAATTATCTTAGCGATACGTCCACGATTCGAAATAACATTGAAAAATATGGCGAACAAAATGGTGTTGCCTATGCGGTTGATATGGAAGAAGCTATGAAGAACGTTCGTAACCTGATTCTGTTGTTTGAAATAATCATCTACGGCTTTATTGTCGTCGCGGCATTAATTGGCGTCACGAATATATTTAATACCATTACGACCAATATCGCTTTGCGTGCGAAAGAATTTGCTATTCTCAAATCTGTCGGCATGACCGAGGGTGAATTCAATCGGATGATCCGTCTCGAAAGCATACTATACACAACGCGCTCACTCCTAATCGGCTTACCGGTTGGTTTGCTGATGTCTTATGGCGTCTATAAGCTATTCGACGAGGCGGCTATGGAATTCGGCTGGTTGATCCCGTGGGGTGCAGTAGTAATTAGCATCATCGTAGTTGCTGCTCTGGTTGCATTAATCATGCATTACTCTGTACGAAAAATCAAAAAGCAAAATATCATCGAAACGATTCGCAAAGAAAGCTTTTAATTAATCTAACGATTCTTTAATCATGGCGGCGTTTATCATAATGGAATCGCCGTCATTCATTTCGCCGCTGAGTACGGCTTTTGCCACGATATTTTCGACAGTTTGCTGAACGATACGACGCATTGGGCGTGCACCAAGCTTTGGATCGTAGCCACGTTCTACGAGCAAATCTTTTGCTTCGTCATTTAGGACTACATTCATTTTCTTGTTTTCGAGCGTCTTATTTACGCCGTTAATAATCAGGTCTACGATGCTGCGTAAATCTTCTTTCGATAGTGGTTTGAACACGCAGATTTCATCAAAACGGTTCAAGAACTCTGGTTTGAAATCACCCTGATGGATCAGCTCGTTTGTGAGTTCTTCTTTTACTTCGGCTAAATCTTTTCCAGCATCGATATATTCGCGTATGCGATTAGCGCCTGCATTACTAGTACAAATCACGATTGTGTCGCGGAAGCTTACTTCGCGGTTGCGTACGTCGCGCAAAATACCTTCATCCAATAATTGCAGCAGGGTAGTGAGGACCTGCGGATGTGCTTTTTCAATCTCATCCAGCAACACCACTGCGAATGGATGTTTCATAACTTGCGACGTCAGGCTTAATTCATTCACTGCGCCGTCTTCAATTAAGCGCTCCACATCGTCTGGAGATACGAATTCGTTCAAGTCAATCCGAATCATTGTACCTTCGCCATTAAAGTACACGTCGCTCAGCGCCTTTGCGAGCTCGGTTTTACCGACGCCAGTTGGGCCCATGAATAAGAAAGTACCAATTGGTCGATGTTCGTTGCGTACACCCGCTGCAGAGCGTCGCAACGCATCGCTTACGGCCTTTACGGCGCCTTCCTGGTCGATCATGCGCTCATGAATCAACTCTTCCATATGTAGCAAACGCTCTTTATCTTCGTTTGTCTGCGTAGATTGCATTTTCACGCCATAGGTCTTTTCAATTGCGGCCTGTACGGATTCTTCGGTCACAAATTTATCTTCACCGGCATGGTTGGCGGCGGCTTCGAGCAAATTCAAAGCGCGACCTGGCATCACTAAATCATGTACGTAGCGTTCAGACAGGCGATAGGCCTCTTTCAGCGCCCAAATTGTATAAATTACGTTATGGTCATACTCAAATTCCGGCACATGATCCTGCATAATGCGCATCGTTTCTTCTTCATCGGCTTCATGCACCATGATTTTATTTAACGCGTTTGCTAGAGCGCTATTACGGGCCGAAATCTCCAAATATCGCTGCTCGTCCATCGTCAGGATGATGCGTAATTTGCCACCTTCCAAAATTGGTAGCAAAGTATTCGCGATATCAACCGAACCTTCGCCGTCTTCGAAGAATAATTGCGCATTTTCTAGCCAAATAATCACGTTTTTGGCCATGTAACCTTCCGTCAGTACGTCGCGCACCAACGTTTCGACGCGGCCACGTTTACCGGCCATGCCAATTAATGCCGCTGCATCCAATTTGAAAATCTGGCGATACTTTAATTGTGAAGAAATCTTACTTTCTGACTCAAGAATTTTATCCGCGAACGCCGTTACGATGGTCGCACGACCAGAACCTTCCGGCCCAATCAGCGCAACATTTTGGCGCCCGGTATTGGAGAAAATTTGAATCATTTGCTCAATAATTTCATCATGCGCTGCTAGATGTACTTGCTCTTTAATGACACCCTCACGCATACGCGAAATATTCACGGCCGTTTCTTGTAGCGTTGGTGTGTAGCCAAACATTAAATCGCGAGCGAACCCGCCCGTATGACGCGGTTTGCGCATATTTTTTACTAAACCATGCAGATAGTTGTACCAAATAATACCGCCATACAAATCATCAATCGTCAGACGCATGCGTTTCAAAATGTTTTCGCATTTCGGATTGCATTCCAGAATCGCGACTGAAAGAATCGCTCCAGCAATTTGTTCAGAATTAGTAATCTGCTGGATTTCGCGTGCTTTCGCAAAAATCGGCTCGATGTCTTCTGGCAAATCGGCCACGCATAATTCGAGCAGCATCGGCGTAATGGCGTAACGCATGGCGAGGAATCCGCCACTTTGAGTCTTGCAAACAATTTCAGCTAGTTTGCGCGAAGTTGGTTTGCGATTTAGTAGTACTAATATGTCGCGCGATAAAACGTCCGTGATGTTGTCGCTTTTGCCGATGGCCGGGTGGAGTAGCTCGCCGTTTGCCCAGATTATTAACATGGTCAAAACTATCGCGAGGCTGCATAGTAGCCATCCTAGAGAATTGTGCAGATACCACAATACAAAAATCGCTAGGCCGTATAGTGCTATCGTGACAAACCAAAACAAGAAACGAATTGCTTTGTTGTCGAAAAATCGTCCAAATCTCGCTTCGGAAGCGCGCAGGGAATAATAGCGGAATTGATTCATAGCGCCACTCCCGTCATCGTCAGAATAATTCCAACTATCGGCAGAATTGGCATGACTGGCCAGATGGCAATAGCGAGGAATCCGCCAATCATCGTTGCTACGAGCGAAATAATACCGCAAATAATCACCAAGAAGCGCACTACGGCACCCACGAGGCGTGAAAGTAGTTTATCGAAAAACTCGTGGAATTGCTGTTGCAAGCTGGCGTTGTCGCTCGTATATGCATCTAACTGTCTAAATGGCGCAAAGAAAGTCTTAAAAAGTAGTCCAAGCGAGAAAAAATCGGCCATTCCGCGCAGCTTATTGATGAACTTCTGTACAAAATTTGCCCATCCGCGCGTATACCACCATGACAAAAAGCCGACCATTAGCATAACCATATTATACTATAAAAACTTGCCAAAATATCCCACTTATGCTAATCTGTAATTAAAGTCAAAATATAAGGATACAAAAATGGAAAAACAAAGAAGCATACAATTCGCTATTATCGGCGTACTGTCATTCGCCGTATTATTTATGTCAATCGGTTTCGCAACCTATTCGCAGGTCATCGATCTTAATAGTCCACGCCAACCTAAGCTATTTGGCGTTCAGCTAGACGAGGATAGCTATCAGCTCGGCGAGGGCAGCGTAGAGCCAACTAAGCTTGAGATTACTGATAAATCCGTCGATTTTGCGGCTCATCTTGAGAAACCTGGCGACTATTATCTCTTTTCGATTAAAGCCGTCAACAATGGTAATTACGATGGCATACTAGATAACGTCTGGATGACTACCCCAGATGCAAAAATTGATCCATATGTCGATTACACCGTTTATTACGACAACGACGAGGTCTTTACTTCGTCCAAGTTTGATCTGAACTACTATATCGACAAAGATCCTGGTGCCAATTCCAAGAGTGTAGTCGTTAAAGTTCTCTATAACCCAGACGAAGATGCTGAAATCCCTGCCGATGGTGTAGACTTCGACTTTAACCTCACCCTCGACTACGTCCAATCTCTTTAATTAGCATTAGTTATGCGCATTAAGCGAGGCAACAAAACAGTTTTGGCGCTCGAAATCGCATTCCTGTTGATTGCGACAATCTATATCGTGCTCCTTACTGGCGCCCCTGAGCTCGTGCGTAACCTCTATATAATTTGTATCCTTCTATTCTTTTGTATTTTCTCCATTCGCCATCTTGGCTACAAACAGGAAAATAGCTATCTAAAAATGCCAGTCATCCGGTTAATTCTTGCGACGGCTGGTATATTTGCTTTTTTATTGGCCGCCGTAGGTGTATTTACCGCCTTTACCACGAAGTACCAACCATCTTTTGAATCGCTCTATCAAAAAATAGTTCCACTTTTCATCATCTCAGTCGAAATAGAGTTATTCCGCTACGCTGTTATTGGCAAAGTAGAGAAAAACGTCCCGATCTTAATTGCCTTTGCGCTGATTTCCGCAACGTTATTCTTGGCCGATATCCCGCACGAAGTCGCCACGGTAGGGAATAATGTTGTAATAATTACAACAATTACACTAACCATTCGCATCTTGGCAACTAGCTTTGTCTGTACTTATCTTTCCAATCATTTTGGCTTCGTCGCGGCTCTGATTTATCGCTGTATTGTCGTGTTGGGTATGCTTCTCTCGCCAATCTGGCCGGTCATGGGCGCTTGGCTAACGCTGATATTCGCCATAGCTTTCCCATTTTTCGTATTTATTATCGTCCGTCACCACGAAGTCTTCTCGGAGCGCCATCATGCCAAGGCACGCGCCTTTAATTTGAGCTTCTTTAGTCTGCCAATTATCATCGTTTTAGCCTTCTTTGCTATCCTCAATTCCGGCATCACTGGTTATGAAATGCTAGCGATCGCCTCAAACTCAATGCGCCCAACTTATAGTCGTGGCGATATCGTTATATATAAGCAGAATGACCCCTCGGAAATCACCATCGATGATATACTTGTATTTAAGAGGGGTAATCGCATCATTACGCATCGCGTAGTTGAAATTCGCGGATCGGGCGAAGACCTTCGCTTTATAGTGAGGGGCGACAATAATGAGTCCACCGATGAATATTCCGTATCAGCCGATGATGTGCGCGGCACAGTCCGCATCGTGGGCCACTACATTGGTTATCCATCACTAATCCTAAATGGAATTAACGAAACGGAGGAATAATGTCAGAAAAAATAAAAAACGCTTGGCCACATGTCGTCTTCAAGGTCTGCGTTTTTACGGCACTTAGCATTACAAGCATTTTCTTAATGGTCGCCGGTTTTAATACTATACGCGAATACCACTTTGGCTACAAAGAACGCGGCAATATCGATTACAAAATCAATCTAAAAGATGGCAATTTCCTCAACGAAGAATCCTTGTCTTCCGGAGAAATCTATTACGCCGATTCCATTGACGCCATCGACGCGCTTTTCCAGTACGGCGCAGATTTTACGGATGATGTAACTGGTGAATATAGCTATTATCTCGTGGCGACTGTTAGCGCCGAAAAGGAAAGCGGCAAAAAATATTGGACCAAGACTATCCAGGTGACCGACCCAACCATCAAAACTATCACCGACAGCAAAAAACTCCGCATCCAGGCCAAAAATGTCTTCTACTACACTACGTACAACAAAATCCTCAACGATTTCAAAGAAAAATATCAAGCTCCGGCCGTCGGCACGCTCAAACTTTCCCTTATTGTAAAGGGTAATTTCACGACCAGCATCATGGACCGCGAAGCTACTTTGAATTCTTCAATCGACTTAACGTCATCGCTTGCCGAGGAGACCGTTGAGTTCACTGTCACTACTAACACGGACAATGATGGCAAACTCTATACAAAGCGCGTCAACGTCGATAGCGATCGCCATCGCTTCTGCCGCTTTGCCGGCATTCTCCTTGCCATCGCCGTGCTATACCTTGCATATGCTCTCATCCATGCCGCCGCCGAAGAGCGCCGCAAGCACATCTTCGAATATACCGTCGACAAGCTCCGCGAAGATTACGATAGTCTAATCGTCGACCTGAAGACCGCACCAAAACTCGCTAAACTACACATTGCGCAGGTACAGAACTTTGACGAACTGCTTGATGTTTACAACTCCGTCAAACAACCAATCAACTACTATGAGAGCAAAGATGGCGCCCACTTTATCTTGATCAATGGACGCCTGGCATGGTCGTATGTAATTCCGAATCAAAAAGCTACGAAAAAGAAGGCACCAAAACGCCGCTCTGCTCGCCGACGAAAATAACTTTATCCGTATATTCATGATGAGGGCATAGCGCCAAGAAATCATCGACTGGCGCTAATACTTCGTACCCAAAATTATCGCCCCGATAATGCATCGGTATCACGCATTTTGGCTGTAACTGATCAACGATTTCTTTTGCCTGCTTAGCGTCAATCGTGAAATATCCTCCTACTGGGATCATCAAAACGTCTAAATCTTGCAGTAATTGTTTTTGCTCGTCGTTCAGCGGACATCCCAAATCGCCGAGATGCGCAAGTTTATATCCTTCCGCCTGCAGCACATACATCGTATTTGGTCCACGTAATCTTCCTTCTTGATCGTCATGCCAACTCGGAATCGGCGTAACTTCAATATGACAATCATTGCCGCTCAAAGTAATACATTCCGTGCCGCTATGGTCGGCGTGTCCGTGTGTGCAGATCACTTCATCCGCTTCCGCACGCAGCGGCGCTAAACCATCCACGCTGCCATCTTTATATGGATCAATCAATAATTCGCCATCGACGCTATAGATCTTGAAGCACGCATGGCCCAAATACTCTATCTTCATAACCTAATCATAGCACTTACTTGTGCGAGATTTTATACAGGAAATATGCTCGATATTTCTTTTCCGGCTTCATCTCCGGCAAATCAAAAGCATGCGAAATTACATAAATATCACGTTTCATTTTTTTAGCTTGCTTTCGCACCACTTCAATCATCCCCTGAATATCGCGCCCATCGCCAAAAATATAAACCACCGTCGTCTCGGCCGGGAAGTCAACCTTAAACAAATTCCCACATTTCACCTTCGTATTTTTATATTTCCTCAACCGCCACTTCGTTAGAAGCACCAAAAACGGATTCAACTCCACCCCAAACGTCTTCGCCCCGAAATCACTCGCTACCTTCAGCACCACGCCATCTCCCGACCCCAAATCTACCAACAAATCCTTACTGCTAAGCTTATAAAGTTTCGTAAACGCCAACTTCAATTCGGCCACCCTTGACGGCACATACGGTGCCCCTGTCAGCGCCATTAATGCGAATATGAGCACTATCGCAAATAGAACCCATTTTATTATTTCCCAGGCCATGATTACTTTTCATTTTAACACGCCCTAACTCTTGCAAAAATGCTAAAACTTTGGTATAATACGTGAATGGTGAGGGCCGGTAGCTCAGCTGGTTAGAGCACGAGCCTCTTAAGCTTGGTGTCGTGGGTTCGAGTCCCACCCGGCTCACCACAGGTAATTTGGCCTGTTTTTACGCCTGAAATTAGAGTTTGAAACGGTTCTTTATATCTGTAAAGGACCGTTTTTTGTTGGTCAATTTCGAGGTTCAAGAATATTTTTCGGGCCAAAAGGTCCATTTGAAGCATATCTGCCGCTCTCATCTGTAAATCCAGGGAATTTAGGGGGTTCAAGAAATTTTCGGCGGTTAGCTTTAATTTGCTTGGATCCACGATTTTCTCGTTAATTTCCGTTAGTTCGTCGTCCAGTTTAGACATCTCAATTTGCCTTGCATCAATTTGCTGTTTGATGCGGTCCTTGGCTTGTTTTGGTGCATCCTTGCCGAGTTCGGTGTATTGCTCGGCAAGTGCGTCTATTTGGCGTTGTTTGTTGTTCTTCTCGGCTTGTACGCTTCGCTTACGAGCTAGAATGTCGTCCATTTTTGCGTCGGTGTATGCGCGCATATTCTTTACAAAATCTGCGTAATGCGACTCTGTAAAGTGTAGCTTGGATAATTCTGCGTACATATCCTCTAAAATTACACCAACGCGTAT
>JAEEGL012087709.1_pt1 | contig 10593 bp, 6 predicted proteins | sample 9134231 | NCBI WGS metagenome assembly JAEEGL01 (sample SAMN16246548, study PRJNA631951) | gut metagenome | biome: gut microbiome; feature: rumen; material: fiber-attached | host: Bos | place: Iran: Karaj | collected 2018-10 | reverse complement strand
TTTCCGGACTATCTCTTGACACTTCCGTTCATCGCCACCTACAACGGCAGTACTTTTGACATTCCGAAAATCATCCGTTATTTCAACCTACCGCCACTTCCCGTCCCGCATGTCGATCTCCGTTGGCTCTGTCATCGGCTCGATCTCACGGGAGGATTAAAACCAATCGAACATCAGCTCGGTATCGTCCGCCCGACGGACTTGCAGGGTACCGACGGAGACGACGCCGTCCGCCTCTGGCAGGAATGGCAGTCACGACATGACGACATGGCGCGATATCTCCTCTTGAAATACTGTGCGGCGGACACGCTCTCCCTCCAACTGGTCACCGACCGGATTTTGGAGCGAAACGGCTGTCCAGTCGATGCACGGCCACTGCAATCCGCCATCTGGGGAGTTCTGGAAGATATCCCACGGCCGGCCCAAGCCGTTCAGCAGCAAGATACGAAACAATCGGAAGAGCCTTCGCCAAACGATACGCTCTCTTCCTTGCAAGGCCGCCTGAAGGCCCTTCTCAACCGCAAAAAACTATTCTGAATCCATTCAAATCCAACATACCAATAAAATATAAACAATCAACAAGCAAGCAGTCCAAACATGAGAAAAATCACAACGCTCCTCCTCTTCGCACTTTTCGTCAGTCTCGCCAATGCCCAAGTCCAGCGCGCGGATGTCTGGAAAACCGCAGCCGACAACCCGACGCTCGCTATCGATGCCTTTAACGGCGACCCCGCGGCCCGCCAGAAGTTGGAGCGGATGTTCGCGCTTTCCGGATGGTTCAAAGTCCTGCCTGAAAAAGACGCCTCAAAGGCCCAGTTCAAAGTCCAGGCAGCAGGAAAGGAAAACCAATTCGCGTTGAATCTCCAAGGCGGCGGTAAATCCATCAGCTGCCAGAAGCAGGCTGCGGACATCGACCAGGCCGCCCGCCAAATCGTCGATGACGTCCTTAACCAGCTCTTCAACGTCCAAGGCCTCTGCGACCGCAAAATCGCCTTCGTCTTGCCAGACAACCAGAACCGCCGTGAAATCTGCACATGCTATGTCGACGGCACTGGCTTCGAAATTCTCACGAAGAACGGCGCCATCTCCACGGAGCCCTGCTGGGGCCATGCCAATGCCATGGTCTATACGCTCGCGAAGAACAATGCGCTGCACATCGTGCTCGTCGATCTTGGCAAGCATGTCCAACGGATCATCTCTTCCGCCCGTGGTCTGAACAGCTCTGCGGCCCTCTCCCATAGCGGCCAGTTCGTCAGCCTCGCCCTCAGCCTCGGCGACCAAGTGGACCTCTATTGCCACGACCTCGCGTCCAACCAGACGAAACGACTCACAAACGACCGCTATGTCGAATCCTCCCCCTGCTGGTCTCCTGACGGCAGCCAAATCTGCTATGTCTCCGACATGCCCGGCAAACCCGCCCTCTTCATCGTCAATGCCACTGGCGGCAGCCCGAAACGCCTCCAGCTGGGCGGCGGCGAATGCGTCTCGCCCGACTGGTCGCATGTCTCCAATAAACTCTGTTTCTCCCAGAAAGGCTCCAACGGACACTATATCATCAACGTTCTCGACATGGGCAAACAAGGCACCATCGCTGAAAACGTGACGCTCGCCGCCGGCGACTGGGAAGCCCCGTCATGGGCGCCCGACGGACGCCATCTCGTCTGCACGCGCGCCACAGGCGGACAGCGTGAAATCGTCATCGTTGACACATGGCTCAAGACCTTCCGCCCCGTCACCAACAAAGGCTCCTACTCCCTGCCCGCATGGCAGCCCGCGCGTTAATTCTTTGAAAACCATCATCTAAAGAAAGCCTCCGACCATCATGCCGATGTTCGGAGGCTTTTTGCATTCTACGACCACTAACCACTAACCACTAGTCACTAAAGCCGCCGAAGGCGGCTGCAACTGCTTTCGCCGCCGGCTTGTCGTTCAAATCGAAATCAATCAAGCTCGTATTTGCAGGACACGGGAAACAATCGTGCCCCATCCAGATGATGATTCCACCACACGACGGGAAACGACGTTTGCACGACATGATGGCGTATTTCAGCGCCTCCGCCTGCCGCGACTGGCTCCATGCGACGTATTCCTCCACGCTCGCCGCCGCGCGACCGTCATGCTCCGCCTTGAAGACATGCTCTTCCCGCCACCACGTTGTCGGATTGCTCCAAATCGGAGCTTCGCCGACAGGCATAACGTCTTCTTTTCCAGCATATTTACGGATGATTTCCGCACTGGCCGCTCCTGGCGCGCCAACCTCCGAACGGAACAACGCGTCATCACCATCCCAATACGGCTTCCAATTGTCTTCCAGACGGCCAATCGGTTGCCACGGGCCATGGACATCATGGTGGATTCCTTTCCCATAATCCTTCGCGTCCGCGTTTTCGGACGCGCCCGACGACGAAGCAGGAAGCCATGCGCGACCACCATCCAATTCCGTAACAACCTCCTTCAGAACAGCTAAGACGGGTTCAGTCCCATCGCAGACATGATGTTGCTCCCAGAACAATTCGTTTCCGCCGCACCAGATCGCCAAGCATGGATGACACGACAGCTCTGCCACATATTCCTCCGCAATCAACCGCGCCTCTTTCAAAACCTCCGGATTGTCCGGCGGGATATTGTCGATGCCGGAGCTCGACAGCGGAAATTCCTGCCACACAAGAATACCCGCCTCATCGCATAGATCATAGAAGAAATTGCATTCCCGCGATGCGCCGCCCCATACGCGCAAGATATTCACGCCCATCTGCTTGTAGCGCTCAATGAGTTTCCGATAGCGCATTTCATCGACATCCGCGTAATTCGGCAGCACAGGCGTCCAATTGACGCCTTGGAGAAACAGCGGTTTTCCGTTGACGGAATACACCCACGGCAACGCACCGACAGGTGCGTTTGGAGAGGCATCGCGGCGGATTGTGCGGAAGCCGATCCGCCGCGTCAATGGCTCCACGCCGTCCGTTCGCAACGTCAGCGTATAGAGCTTCGCTTCACCGCAACCATTCGGTTGCCACTGTTGCATTCCATTGATGGCAAACTTCTTGCCATGTTCAAAAAATGACAGCGACTCGGTCGTTTTCCATACCACATTGTCAGCATCATGGATTTTTAAATCAACGACTTGCGACGGCGGAAGATTCACGCCCCGCAACCGAATCGTCAATGAATCCGCCGTCGTATCGCAACCGACAAGTTCCAATCGCGGTTCGGAAACCGTCCGCAAAAACACGTTTCCCGCGATGCCCGCCTGCACGATTCGCGGACACCAGTCCCATTGGTAATAGAATCGCGGCTTCGTCATGCCGATGCGGCTTGTCCAGCCGATCTGGCCCTGCCAGTCCGGCGGCAACGCCAAGACGATTTCCAGCAAATGGGGGCCAGATTTTTGCGGAAGTTGAACGCAATGAGTACGATGCGCACCCGCGAACTCGTCGACGATCTTTCCGTCCAGCAACACCCATCCAGCGGCATCCGGCCGTTCGATGACCACTTCACACGGTTCGTCCGGCAATTCAACATCAGTCGAATACATCCAATGGCGATTCTCAACCCATTCGCAATCACGGGCTTGGAAACAGATGTTCCAATCCGGCAGCAGCCTTGCCCGCCGTAATGCCAGTTGCACAGAGCCTGGCACAATTCCATCCACGCCGCGAATACAGGCCTGATGGTCGTTGCCTTCCGCACCGCGCGGAGCCCACTGCCATACAAACGGCATCCATCCCGTCAGACGCCACGGATTGTAGTTCAAACACTTATTCATCTGTTTACCCTTTTCGTCCCTTGCGTCCCTTTCGTCCCCATATTATGTATAATCTACCACCGTCTTTCAATTTCGCACAACCGATTTTGGAGATATATTATGTTTGTTCACACAATTCATCCTTCAACAACCGTCATTTCAAATCATGCACACCACCACCATCTCCATACCACTTCCAAGCGGGCAGTCGCTCAAATGCCCGCTGATCACGTTGAACACCGTCATTGTCGGCGCAGGCGCCGCCGGCCTCAAATGCGCCCTGCGTTTGCAGGAACTCGGCATGAAAGATGTCGCCGTCGTCGTAGATCGTCTTGGCAACGGTACTTCCAACAATTCCGGTTCGGACAAGCAGACTTACTATAAGCTCGGCATTTTCGGAAACGAACCAGACAGCCCCATGGATTTCGCCAAATCCCTCTTCCAAGGCGGCATGATGCACGGAGACACAGCCTATGTGGAAGCCCTCGGCTCCGCCCCGGCCTTCTTCGATCTCTGCCGCATCGGCGTTCCGTTCCCGCATAATTCATATGGCGCATATGTCGGCTACAAGACCGACCACGACCCACGTCAACGTGCAACATCCGCTGGCCCAAAGACTTCCCACTACATGTTCGAATGTCTTTTGAAAGAAGTTCAACGCTACGGTACCGCCATTTTTGACCATCATACCGCCGTCTCCCTACTGACGGACAAGACGCCGGACGGCGAAAAGCGTGTCATCGGCCTGCTTTGCCTGAACAAAGACGATTTCTGGAAACCTAACTATGGTCTCACGGTCTTCAACGCGACGAATGTCGTTTTCGCAACTGGCGGTCCGGGAGAACTTTACAAGATCTCCGTCTGGCCTCATGGGCAGGTCGGTTCCCATGGTCTCGCCTTCAAGGCAGGTGCCGCCGGAAACAATCTCACAGAGCTCCAGTTCGGCCTCGCCTCCACGAAATTCCGCTGGAATCTCTCCGGAACATACCAGCAGGTCATTCCAGACTACTTCTCGACAGATGCAGACGGTGTCTCCAACAAGCGTTTCTTCCTCCATGATTATTTCGATGACATGTCATCCATGGCCACCAACATCTTCCTGAAAGGATACCAGTGGCCGTTCCATGCCGCGCGACTCCAGAATGGCGGCTCTTCCATCATTGACATCGCGGTCCATCGCGAAATCGCCGCCGGCCGCCGCGTCTTCATTGATTTCATGTGCAATCCCACACCAGCGGCAAACATGGAGCCATTCTCCATCGACATCTTGCGGGACGAAGCGAAGCAGTATCTACTGAAATCAGGTGCCACGCAGGCGACGCCATACGAACGGCTTATGCACATGAATCCGCAAAGTATCGAACTCTATGCGGAACATGGCATCGACCTCCACCAGCCGTTGGAAACTGCCGTCTGCGCACAGCATTGCAACGGCGGCCTTTCCGTCGATCTATGGTGGGAATCCAACCTACGCCATTTGTTCCCGATTGGCGAAGTTTGTGGAACGCATGGGGTTAGGCCAGGCGGCAGCGCCCTCAACGCCACGCAGGTCGGCGCCGTCCGCGCCGCGCAGCGCATCGCGGACGTCTATTTCCAGCCGCCGCTTCCTCAGGAGGAATTCGCGCAACGGGCCGCGCAGCAGATCATAGACATGCATGAATTCCACCAAAATTGCATTGCGCCCAAAACAGACGCCCTCAACGCGAAAGACATCCGCCCGCAAATCCAGCGGCGCATGACGGCCAGCCATGCCTTCATTCGTGCCTATGAAACCGCCTCCCGCGCCCTCCGCGAAGCAAAACAGCTGATGCGCGACATCGAGATTCTCGGCATTCGCGCGACCTCCCCGCAGGAACTGCCGCGGATCGACGAAGACCGCGCTCTCGCCCTCACATCCGTCGCCTTCCTGCAGAATCTCGTCACCTACATCGAACAAGGTGGAGGCAGTCGTGGAGCCTACATGATTTTGGACGAAAATGGTTCCCTAACAGTGACTTCCAAACAAGGCACGGATCTGCACCACCGTCCGGAAAATCTGGAAAAACGCAATGAAATCCTCCAAGTCCAGTTAAAAGACGGCACCATCAGCGACTTCACCGTCACGCCCATGCCCGTCCGACCGCTCCCGCAGGACGACTCATGGTTCGAAACGACTTGGGCCGATTGGAACGCCAACAAAATCTTCCACTGACTACGCTTCGGTTTTGTCATTCCCCGCACCATCCTTTTTCGCTTTCAGCTTTAAGTTCCGCGATGCAGTCGTCCCAATAACCGCCGATTTCATTCGTTATAGTAATGTGGTCTTATAGCCACATCCTATCCGCAACAAACATCATCCATATCCATAAAAGGCATCCACACCATGTCCGAACAGGAAAACACTAAAAGCCAATCGTATGAAAACGAACTGACGACCTTGCATACGGAAGCAGACCTGATCGCAAGAGTCAGGCCCAGCGACGCATTCCAGCCGCCAGACGACGACGATGATCTGGCGGCCATGAAGGCAAGGCAAATTCCCATTTGGCTCAATATCCTTTGCTTCATCGCCGTCCTGACGATGGCCAATCAGATCAAACTGCCCATCATGAAAGGCGTCATTGCCGTGGCGGACATCGGTTTTCTGATTTCCTTCATCGCCGTCCTCCTGCATCTCTTCCTCAAACGCAAGACCATCCACATCCCATGGATGGCTCCCGCCGCCATCGGGCTCTTCGCCATCGCCAACATCCTGTCGCAGCCCGGACTGGACGGTGCCATCGAAACAGCGCAGCTCGCCGAACAGCTCTTCGGCGGACTCATCCTCTTCGCGTTCATGACGGAATACATGCCGCGTACAACGCTTGCCGCTGTCACGACGGCATTTTGTCTCAATCTCGGTACCGCAATCACACAATATTTCCTCTACGGCTACTATATGACCATTGCCCCAGCGGATATCAAGGCACTTGAATGGGGCATCGGCCCCGCCATGACCGGTCTATTCAGAAGCCGCATGGCCTTCAGTTTCTTCATGGCTGTCTCTCTCGCATGGTGCATTCCGCAGTGGTTTGCCGCTCCTGACAAGCAGAACCCGCGCAATCTGAACATCTTCGGCCTGGTTTTCGCTCTTCTTGCCATCGCCTTCTACTTCATCCCGCACGCGCAAATGTTGATCATCGCCATCGTCGCCGCCATCATCGCCGCCTCCTTCGTCTCATCCCGCGCGGCAATCTGCACTATCGTCGCCATCGCCGTCTCGCTTCTCGTCTTCTTTACCATACAAGATCCGCTGCCGCAAGCCACATTCTTCTCCACCATCTCCCCCCTGAAAGGAGCGGATTACGTGGCGGACGCCACTGTCCTCTTCAACCGCAAAGAACCTGCCCAAGCGGAGGATGTATCCGAATTCTCCCATGAACTCAAATCCTGCCATTACGATTTCATCGCCGCCCTCCGCATGGCGAACCGCCGTCCATGGTACGGCATCGGCTCCAGCAAATATCAGACCAACATCCGCCGTTGCTATCAGCCCGACCTTCCTTCCCCGCCCGGAGTCAACGATATCGAAACGGACACGCAGGCCGCATGGGGAATCCTCGCCGGAACCGTCGGCTTCCCCGCCACCATCGTCTTCGCCCTCCTGCTCCTGACGGCATTCGGCGCCAATCTCAGACGGGCTGATTTCTATACATTGAATTTCGGTGCCGCCATGGCTCTCGCCGTCTTTTTCGTCGGCATGTTCCTTTCCGACCCGCTGACACGCGGCCTTGGCTGGTTCCTCGCCCTCGCTCTCGCGTCGTCCACGCTCCCGCGGCCGGACGCCCCCTGCGATTGCGGCAAAACTGGATTCTTCAAAATCCTCTACATCGGTCTTGCTCTCGGCGTTCTCACCGCCGCCGTCGCCTGCCGCAAGACGGATGCTGATCCGCTGGCGGACGCTCCGGTTGTCAAACCCGCCGCCGCGCCAGTTGAAAAGCCTGTGGAAAAACCGGCCGATCCTGCTGTCAAACCCGCCGAAACAGCCACGCCAGCCACGCAGCCCGAAGCCGCAAAACCAGCCGAACCTGTTGAAGAAAAGCCTTTCACGCCTTCTGACAATGAACTGCTGAAAGTCTTCAACGCCTCCGCCGCGACACAAATCACAGCCCCGATGGAAAAAGCGACTGAAACTGGTGCTCCGGATGATACGATTCTCGTCATTCCCGACGGCAAAGGCGTCCCACCGCAAGGCAAGCAACCTGAACTTGAATACGGCGGATGCGTTTTCGAATTCGAAACTGCGGAGGATTTCAACGCCGAAATCTGGCTGAACGTCGTTTGGGACGGTTCTTGCGGCAACACGATCGATATCCGTATCGATGATGAAAAGAAATCCGTGACTGTCGGCAACGACGGCACTTACAATGCCTGGCACTGGATGAAGTCGCCGAAGTCCTACAAGCTCCGCGCCGGGAAACACAAGCTCTACATCCTCAACCGTGAAGACGGCATCAAATTCGCCCAGGCCTTCATCACCAATGACAAAGACCTTGTCCCCCAAGGCTTTGAAGAAGAATAGCGAGCGCTTTGCGCGCCTTAGGCTTATGGCTTATGGCTTATGGCTTATGGCTTATGGCTTATGGGTGCGGGGAGGTGCGCTTCCGCATGATTTAAGCCACAAGCTATAACATCATCTGTCGCTTTAGTCTCTTTAGTCCCTTTCGTCGCTATTAAATAAATTTTATGAAAAAACTCTTCTTTTTCACATTTCTTTTGATCGCCGCCCTCTTCGTCCACGCGGAGGACGCGGCGGAAAGCAAGGAAACTGATCTGGACAAAGTCTCGCCTCAGGAATTCCTGCAAGTCGTCCGCGATCCGTTGCGTACAGATGCTTGGGGCGAAATCACCGGCCGTATCACCTATTCCAATGCGGATTCTGCGTTACGTAAAGGCGTCATCCGTGTCCGCGTCACGTTCTCCAAGACCTCCATGCATGCGCAAATCGTCCTCAATGACAAAAACGTCTATGCCATGGAGCAGAAGAATCCGACGGACGGCAAAAAGGCCACGGTCACATTGGATTTGCCTGAAAAGGAAGAGAAGCCCGGCCTCTTCGATTTCGGCATCGAGCCAGAAGATCTGACCTTCGCGTTCATCTATTGGGACTTCATTGAGGAGATGCCGCGTAGCGAAAGCCGACAGCGCGACTGCCGCGTCATGAAACTCGCGGATCCGACTGGCAAAGGCGGCCATGTGCTCGTCTGGTTCAACACGAAATACGGCTTTCCGCTGGAAGCCCGTTGGTTTGAAAAAGGCGCCCTCTCCCCATGGCGGACGCTTCAGCTGAAAGGCGCCAAGAAGCATGCCAACGGCCTGTGGTTCGTCAAGGAAATGCGTCTCGAAGGCGCAGACAAGAAATGGAAGACGCAAGTCAAATTCGACCACGCCGAAATCAATTCAGTAGGCGATTAATCGCCTACTGAGGCTTAAGGCTTATGGCTTAAGGCTTATAGGTAATTGCACTGACCACTTAATTGAATGGGAGGGTCACGCAAAAGCGTGACCCTCCCATTTCTTTGAATACATTCGTGTGAAATCGTGTGAATTCGTGGTTCCATAAAGCCATAGGCCATAAGCCATAAGCCATAAGCGTTTATCTAAGCGTAGCTTAGATAAACTTGTCCCACGGTGCGCGATAGGGCCGCGTCAGCATCGCGTTCGCTTCGTCGTCGTTCACGAAGCGTTCCGCCTTTGGATCCCATTGCAGACGACGATGCAGCAGCATCGCGATGTTCGCCAGATGGCAACAGGTCGCCGAACGATGACCGACTTCCGGCGGGCAGATCGGTTGCTTGCGCGTCCGAACGCAATCCAAGAAGTTCTCGTAATGATCGGTGCTTTCGTACAGGCGGATATGCGAATCGTTCAATTCAATCTGTGCAATCTCCGGCGGATTCGTGATCAGACCGCCCGAGCAGTTCGGATCCTGCGGCGTCGCCGCGGCGCGTTTCACTTCCAAATCGCCTTTCGAGCCATGGAAAATGACGCGGCTGCCGCCCGTCACGCAACGGACTTCCGTGCCGTTTGCGTATTTCATGCCGAAATCGACCTTGGTCGCCGTCGTGAACAGGCCCGACTTCGGAAATTCGCCGTCGCCCCACACTTCCACGGGACCGGAATCGTCCATGCCCAATGCCCACTGCACGATGTCCAGATGATGTGCGCCAAAATTCGTGACCTGCCCGCCGGAATAGTCGAGAATGAAACGGAACTGATAGTGGCAGCGTTGTTCATGATAGGCCGCGGCAGGCGCGGGGCCAAGCCAGAAATCGTAGTCGAATTCTGGCGGAACAGGCATCGGCTCCCACGTCGGTTCGCAGAATTTGTTGTTTTCCGGAATCTCGACTTCAATCCATTTCACGTCGCCAAGGAAGCCGTTCCGCACGAGTTCGCAGGCCTTGCGGAACTGCGGAGAGGAACGCTGCTGGCTACCCGTCTGCAGGATGCGCCCCGTCTGCTCAATGACTTGACAGACTTTCCGCCCTTCGGACACGAACAGCGAAAACGGCTTTTCCAGATAGATGTCCTTTCCATTGCGGGCCGCGTCGATGGCGATCAACGCGTGCCAGTGGTCTGGAACGGTGATGACGACGGCATCGATATCAGACGCGCGATTCAAATCGCGGAAATCATGGTAAGTCTTGCAGTCGTGATTGTTATATTGTTCATCGACCAACGCTTTCGCAGCCGCCAGATGGCCGTCGTCAACGTCGCACACGGCTTTTACGACGCAATCGTCATGCTTGAAAAACGCCTTCAGGTTGTACGTGCCTTGATTCGCAACTCCGATGAAGCCTAGACGAATGGGATTCATGACCTTTCCTCTG
>JAEEGL011686922.1_pt1 | contig 10593 bp, 8 predicted proteins | sample 9134231 | NCBI WGS metagenome assembly JAEEGL01 (sample SAMN16246548, study PRJNA631951) | gut metagenome | biome: gut microbiome; feature: rumen; material: fiber-attached | host: Bos | place: Iran: Karaj | collected 2018-10 | reverse complement strand
TTCCACGTATCCAGTGGCGGATGGGAAGTGCACAAATACGTTGTCCTTAAGGCCTTCATCGTACTCTCCAGTTGGGTACTCGGCTATTTCGGTATGAAACACCTGCCGCTTACTATCGTCGGTCCTATCAATGCTACCCGTCCTGTAATGGTCCTGGTGGGTGCCTTGCTCGTTTTTGGTGAACGTCTGAACCTTTGGCAGTGGCTGGGTGTCTTCCTCGCCGTGCTGTCTTTTTTCATGCTCAGCCGCAGTGGTAAGAAGGAAGGCATCGACTTTAAGCACGACCACTGGATATGGATGATTGTCGGAGCCGCCGTATTGGGAGCCATCAGTGGACTCTACGACAAATACCTCATGGCCCCCGCCGAGTCGGGTGGAGTAGGCCTCGACCGTATGCTCGTCCAGTCGTGGTACAACATCTACCAGTGCTTTATGATGCTTGCCATGCTTCTCCTTTTATGGTGGCCCAAGCACAATGAGACGACGCCTTTCCACTGGCACTGGTCTATTATTGGTGTTAGCATCTTCCTGTCTACCGCCGACTTCGTGTATTTCTATTCGTTGTCCATGCCCGATGCGATGATTTCCATTGTCTCTATGGTGCGCCGTGGCTCCGTCATTGTCAGCTTCCTCTTTGGAGCAGCCTTCTTCCATGAGAAGAACCTCAAGGCCAAGGCTTTCGACCTGGCTCTTGTGCTCCTTGGAATGATCTGCCTCTACATCGGTTCCAAGTAGCGTCTCTCTCATAAAGAAACTCGGGAAAAATTTGGTTTTCTTCTCGCTTATTTGTACCTTTGTAGCCCATATGAAAGAAGTGACGATAAATGACGCTACGCTGCGAAAGGCCGCTGGCGAGGGAATGGATGCTTTTGTGGGTGCTTTTGTCAGTGCCATCAAGGAGACTATCGGTGGACAGTTGACGGCGGAAACGCTTGGAGAGCTGAACAGCGATCAGATCACACTGTTGGCATGGGATGTGCTGCACGAAGAAGTGATGGATGGTGGTTTTGTCCAGCTGATTCACAACGGCTATGGCGCCTTCATCTTTAAGAATCCGTTTGCTAAAGCCTTGAAACTATGGGGTCTGCGCGACTTGTCGAAATTAGTCTACGATGCACACTCGCTGTATTCCAAGTATCACGAACAGATTGAGCGTGACTGTACTGACGAGGAGTTTATGGCATTGTTCGAGCAGTATCCTGAATTCGACGATATGGACGATACCTTCGTAGAACGTGAAGAAGAGTGGATGGAAGACATCGCACGCTACGTAGATGAACATATTGAGCGCTTTGCAATCGTCAAAGAATGAGAATATTATGCATTGATAAACGTGCATTCAGATGAATAAGGAACAAGAGCAGATCAGGAAAAAGAGTCCTATACAGATCAAGAACAAGAAAGCCTCGTTTGAGTACTTCTTTATCGAGGAGTTTACCGCTGGCATCGTGTTGACAGGTACGGAAATCAAGAGTATCCGACTGGGTAAGGCGAGTCTGGTTGATACCTATTGCGTCATCATCAATGGCGAACTGTGGGTGAAGGGTATGAATGTGTCGCCCTACTTCTATGGTTCGTACAATAACCATGAGATGAAGCGCGACAGGAAACTGCTGTTGACCAAGCGCGAGATAGCCAAGTTAGCCTCTGCAACGAAACAGACGGGCTATACCATTGTTCCTCTGCTGGTGTTCATCGACGAGAAAGGCCGTGCCAAGATGGACATTGCGCTGTGTAAGGGTAAGAAGGAGTTTGACAAGCGTCAGACACTGAAAGAGAAAGAGGACCGACGCGAGATGGACAGGGCGATGAAAGCCTACAAGTAAGTGATTCAGAATAACAGATGAAGAAACTAAACGAGACTATAAACGAGCGCGTGCTGATATTAGATGGTGCTATGGGCACCATGATAGGTCGCGTGTTGGGCAAGACGGGTAATTCAGATGAGTTAAACCTGACACGCCCCGAAATCATACTGGATATCCACCGCAAATATCTGCGGGCTGGTGCGGATATCATCACGACCAATACATTTAATGCCCAACGTATTTCGCAGGCTGACTACCATCTGGAAGACAAAGCCCGCGAGATGGCTTTGCTGGGTGCACAGATGGCACGCCAGTGTGCCGACGAATATACCACGCCAGACAAGCCGCGCTATGTGGCAGGCAGTATGGGTCCTACGAACAAAACCTGTTCTATGTCACCCGATGTGAGTAATCCTGCACTTCGCGAACTGACCTACGATACGCTGTTTGATGCCTATCTGGAACAGGCTGATGCTCTGCTGGAAGGTGGCGTTGATGCCGTGCTGATAGAGACCATCTTTGACACGCTGAATGCGAAGGTTGCCATCGACGCCACACTAACGGCTATGCGCCAAAGGGGTAGGGAGGTGCCTATCATGCTGAGTGCAACTGTCAGCGACTTAGCTGGTCGTACACTCAGCGGACAGACGTTAGATGCCTTTTTGGCCAGTATCAGTGGCTACCCCATATTCTCTGTAGGACTGAACTGCTCGTTTGGTGGCACACAGATGTTGCCATTCTTGCGCCAGTTGGCTCGCAAAGCCCCTTATTACATCAGTGCCTATCCCAATGCCGGTCTTCCCAATGCAATGGGTCTCTATGACGAAACAGCAGAGACCATGGCCCCGAAGATTGGTCAGATGATTGACGAGGGACTGGTCAACATTGTTGGAGGCTGCTGTGGCACTGACGATACTTTTATTGCGGCTTATGGCCCACTGGTAGAGGGAAAGACACCTTCTCAGCGCGTTAGCAAGCCCGACACCATGTGGCTCAGTGGACTGGAACTGCTGGATGTAACTCCCGAAGTGCGCTTTGTCAATGTGGGTGAACGCTGTAACGTGGCAGGCTCACGGAAATTCCTGCGACTGATAAAGGAGAAGCAATACGACGAGGCTATCAGTATAGCTCGCAAACAGGTAGCTGACGGTGCGTTGGTCATCGATGTTAATATGGACGACGGACTGCTGGATGCCAAGTCTGAGATGGTTAATTTTCTTAACACCATTGCTGCAGAGCCAGATATAGCCTCTGTTCCTGTGATGATTGACTCGTCTGATTGGAACGTTATTGTTGCTGGTCTGAAGTGTCTGCAGGGCAAAGGAATCGTCAACAGCATCTCGCTGAAAGAAGGCGAGGAGGTATTCATTCGCCACGCAGAAGACATCAAACGCTATGGCGCTGCCGTCGTGGTAATGTGCTTTGACGAACAAGGCCAGGCAACCAGCTATGAGCGTCGCATTGAAATAGCCGAACGTGCATATAATATTCTAACCCAGAAAGTTGGACTCAATCCATTAGACATTATCTTTGATCCAAACATACTGGCTGTTGCAACGGGTATGGAGGAACACGACGCCTATGCAGCCGACTTTATCCGAGCCACAGCGTGGATCAAGGAACACCTGCCAGGAGCACACGTCAGTGGCGGCGTCAGCAATCTGTCATTCTCATTTCGTGGCAACAACTACATCCGTGAGGCCATGCATGCCGTCTTCCTCTATCATGCCATCCAGGCAGGAATGGATTTCGGTATCGTCAATCCTGCAACGAAAGTTCTTTACAGCGACATCCCCGCCGAACAACTGGAAATCATAGAGGATGTCATTCTTTACAGACGCAAAGATGCCAGCGAACGACTTATTTCCCTTGCTGCAGAGTTGGCTGCTGAGAAAGCATCGGAAAACCCTACATCAGCGCCTGTCAGTCAACAGGAACAACGTCCCGAGTCTGTTGACGAGCGACTGCAGCAAGCACTTGTCAAAGGCATTGGCGACCATCTGAAAGACGATTTAGAGGAGGCGCTGGAGAAATATCCTAAGGCCGTCCAGATTATTGAAGGTCCCCTGATGGCAGGTATGAATCAAGTGGGCGAGCTCTTTGGCGCAGGCAAGATGTTTCTTCCTCAGGTAGTGAAGACAGCACGCACCATGAAGCAGGCTGTCGCTATTCTGCAGCCACATATCGAGGCTCAGCGCGGCGATTCTCAGCAGGAGAAGGCCGGCAAGATACTGCTGGCAACTGTCAAGGGCGATGTTCATGATATCGGCAAGAACATTGTGGGTGTTATCATGACGTGCAACAACTACGAGGTAATTGATATGGGTGTCATGGTGCCTGCCGAACAAATCGTGCGCAAGGCTATCGAGGAGAAGGTGGACATGATTGGCTTGTCCGGACTTATTACCCCCAGTCTGGAAGAGATGGTCAATGTGGCCCACGAGATGCAGCGCGCCGGACTGGACATACCTATTATGATAGGTGGCGCTACGACCAGCGAGTTACATGTAGCGCTGAAGATAGCACCCGTCTATGGCGGTCCAGTGCTGTGGATGAAAGATGCCTCGCAGAATGCACTGGTAGCAGCCCGCTTAATGAACCGTGAACAGGAACAACTCATTGAGCAGGAGCTGGAAACCAAATACGAACAGCTGCGCGACAACTACCAGCAGCAACAGCAGGAGTTGCTGTCGCTGGAGGAAGCCCGTAAGAACAAACCGAAATATTGGAAAGAGAATATATGGAAATAAGAACAATCATATTTGACTTGGGGGGCGTAGTAATCACGCTGGACCAGTCGCAAGCCATCCGGCGTTTCAAGGATTTGGGACTGGCTGATGCCGAACAGCGCCTGGACCCCTACCAGCAGAGTGGCATCTTCGGACAGTTGGAAGAAGGACTGATCACAGAAGAAGACTTCCGCCGTGAGTTCTCCACACTGGTAGGCTACGAAGCCACCATGGAACAGTGTGCCTACGCCTGGCAAGGCTATGCCAAAGACGTGCCGCAGCGCAATCTCGACGCCCTGCAGCAATTGCGAAAGGATGGATATCGCGTGGTACTGCTGTCCAACACCAATCCCTTTATGATGCAGTGGGCAGAGAGCACAGACTTCGACGGTCATGGCCACCCACTGTCTTACTATTTTGATGCCTGCTATCTGAGCTATCAGCTGAAGATGATGAAACCCTCGGAGATGATATTCCGTGAGGTGCTGCGCCAGGAGAAGTCCTTTGCGTCAAATGTGCTGTTCGTTGATGACGGTCCTCGCAACGTGATGGTAGCCAGTCAGCTGGGTATGCGTACGTTCTGTCCTGAGAATGGCTCAGACTGGACGAAGAAGATCTATGAATACCTAAAACAAAAATCATGAGAAAAACCCTCTTTCTTTTCTTGCTGTTCCTTAGCCTGACCCTGCAAGCACAGCAAAAACGCCAATTCCGTGGAGCATGGATACAGTGTGTCAATGGACAGTTTAAGGGTCTGTCTACACAGGAGATGCAGAAGACGCTGAGCTACCAGTTGGACGAACTGAAGAAAGATGGCTGCAATGCCATCATCTTCCAGGTGCGCCCCGAGTGCGACGCGCTCTATGAGAGTCAGCTGGAGCCTTGGAGCTACTATTTGACGGGAGAGCAGGGCAAGGCCCCCGATCCTTATTGGGACCCCTTGGCATGGATGATTGACGAATGCCACCAGCGCGACATGGAGCTGCATGCATGGATTAACCCCTATCGTGCCAAGACAAAGGTAGCCCATAAGAATAGTGCCGGTCACATCGTAAGCCGACACCCTGAGCGCTGCTTCGAATACGATGGCCTTACGCTGTTGAACCCTGCGCTCAGAGAGAATCGCGACTACATCTGTGCTGTTGTCATGGATATCGTCGAGCGCTACGATGTCGACGGTCTGCACATGGACGACTATTTCTATCCGTATCCCACACCGGGCATAGAGATTCCCGATGCCAAGGACTTTGAGGCCAACGCTGAGGGCTATACCGATATTGGCGACTGGCGCAGACACAATGTTGACCTTTTTGTACAGCAGCTGGTAGAAACCGTACGTGCCACAAAGCCTTGGGTGAAGATAGGCATTTCGCCCTTTGGCATCTATCGCAATCAGAAGAGTGATCCCCGAGGCAGTCGCACCAATGGCTTGCAGAACTACGACCAGCTCTATGCCGATATCCTGCTGTGGGACGAGAACCGCTGGATGGACTACTGCGTGCCCCAGCTGTATTGGGAGATTGGCAACAAGGCGGCAGACTACGAAGAGCTGATACATTGGTGGAACGACAACTGCCACAACACCAACCTGTATATCGGTGAGGATATAGAACGCACGGCAAAATTCAAACACCAATCTGCTAAGATGGCTCTTCATCAGGAGATGGAACATGTTCAGGGTATCGTCTTGTGGTATGCCAAAGCAGCCGTTGACAATGTGGGTGGCTATGGCACTCAGTTGCGCACGAACTACTGGCGCTATCCTGCTCTGCAGCCCCACACGCCCTGGATGGACAAGGAGGCTCCTGGCAAGGTGAAGAAACTCAAGGAGATAGATATTGATGGTCAGCGTGTGCTCTGCTGGGCACCGCCTAAGGCAAAGAAATGGCACGACGAGGCCAAGAAGTATGTCGTCTACCGTTTTGACAAGGGTGAGAAGGTGAATCTGGACGACCCGTCAAAGATTGTCGCCATCACAACAAATACTCATTACGAGCTGCCTGATCAGCCCCGTAAGACACGCCACACTTACGTCGTCACTGCCCTTGACCGTGTACAGAACGAGAGTAGCATGGTGAAGAAAAAAATCAAGTACTAACGTTTATTGTATATGCTCAACGTAAAGTCTTTCCAGGTTAATCCGTTGCAAGAGAACTGCTACGTAGTAAGCGACGACAGTAAGGAGTGCGTTATCATCGACTGCGGCGCCTATTATGATGCGGAATGTCAAGCCATCGACAACTACCTACGTGACAATCAGCTATCTCCTGTCCACCTGTTGGCTACTCACGGCCACCTGGACCACAACTTCGGCAATGCCCATCTCTTCGAGAAATATGCGCTGAAGGTAGAGATCTGCGCTGAAGACCAGTTGCTCGTAGAGCACTTGCCAGAGCAGGCTTCAACCCTCTTCGGCATGCAGATTAGCGACGACCAGCCACCTATCGGTAAGCTGCTCAGTAATGGCGAACTCATCTCCTTTGGCAACCATACCCTGCAAGTGCTGCAGACACCAGGTCACAGCCACGGCTCCTGCCTTTTCTATGACAAAGAAGAGCATATTGTGTTCTCTGGAGACACACTGTTCCGTATGAGCATTGGTCGCACAGATTTCCCCGAAGGTTCTTGGCAGCAGATGCAGCAGAGTCTGACGACTATTGCCAACACGCTGCCTGCCGATACTGTCGTCTATCCCGGTCACGGACCACAGACAACCATTGCCGACGAGCTGAAATACAATCCCTTCCTCCGCTAAGATGGAAAAGATGATTAGAGCTGTAGAAGCACTCTGTATACAGCTGATACGAAACTGTATTAGCTGTATTTCACAAAAATTCTCTAGAGAATTTTGTCGTTATTAGCTGTATAATAATAGTTATCTGTTAAAAGTATCGATCTTTTTTATCACCTTTGCAGGGACACCACCAACTATGGTGTTCGGTTCAACATCTTTTGTTACCACAGCACCTGCGGCAACGACGGCATTCTTGCCAATGGTTACGCCGGGGCAGATGATAGCACCGATGCATATCCACGCATTTTCTTTTATTGTTACCTTTCCGAAGTGGAAGAGGTTATGTCTGTCGAGTAGGTCGTGATCAACCGTCGTAATCTTAACCTCCGGACCAATTAGCACGTTGTCCTCTATCACCACCTGACCAGGAGAGAGTATGGTAGCACCTTTGTTGATGATAACATTCTTCCCGATGGTCATTCTGCAACCGCAGTCACAGTAGAACGGAGAGACAATAGCCACACTGTCGTCTATCTCACACTGGAACAGTTCTTCCAACAGAGCCTTGTAGTCAGGGTCTGTTGGTTTCTTCGACGAGATTTTCAGACATAGTTCATGACTCCTTATCATCTCTGCCTCTACGTCGCGCATACGAGGGTCTTTTTTATTGCCCAGCCCAGTGGCATCTATTGTGTCAAACATGTTTTTTTATTTATTAGTGATTTCCTGTTGCAAAGATACAAACATTTGATCATATTTGCTCCATTCTTCAGAAAAAAGCAAAATTAAAAAGTGTTATTCTTTTGTATTTAGTTCGATTTGCATTAACTTTGCAGTGTAAAAGATCAATAAAATAAGATAGAAACCGGTCCATCAGGAGTGGGAAAACAAATTGTAATAATGAAGAAAGCAATAGTTATTGGTGCATCGTCGGGCATCGGCATGGAAGTAGCGCGACTGCTGTTGAGCCAGGGATGGAAAGTGGGCGTTGCCGCCCGAAGAGTAGACCTGCTGAAGACCATTGGTGATGTTGAGACAGAACAGATTGACGTGACTAAGCCCGAAGCAACTCAGCAGTTGCAACAGCTGATAGAGAGGGTAGAAGGTATGGACCTGTTCTTCTTTGCCTCAGGCATCGGCAAACAGAATAGAGAGTTGAAGGAGGATATCGAACTAGCTACCGTCGAGACGAATGCTGTCGGCTTTACAAGGATGATAGGTGAGGCATACCGTTACTTTGCACAACAAGGACACGGACATATCGCTGCCATTTCTTCTATTGCCGGTACTAAGGGACTGGGCCCTGCACCGTCGTATTCGGCCACAAAGGCCATGCAGAATGTTTATCTGCAAGCGCTGGAACAACAGGCGAATGCTCGCGGCCTAGATATCTGTATCACGGATATTCGTCCGGGGTTCGTTGACACAGCGCTGCTTGATGGCGATTTCAAATATCCGATGATGTTGAAACCAGAGGCTGTAGCAAAAGAGATAGTCTATGCTATCAATAGAAAACAGCATGTTCGCGTCATCGACTGGAAATACCGCATCCTAACAGCCCTTTGGCGTAGAATACCCAAGTGCATCTGGAGAAAGCTAAAGCTATAAGGGCCTTCAGAAACTAACAAGCCCCGGCGTTGTTGGCGCCAGGGCTTGAATATGAGGTTAGATAAAAATATTACTTCTGTGCTTTCAGTGCAGCGATGGACTCCTTGAGGGCTGCAATCTTCTCCTCAGAGTCGCTCTGCTTCTTACGCTCCATAGCAACGACTTGCTCAGGGGCATTCTGCACGAAGCGCTCGTTGGAGAGCTTCTTCTTCACACCTGCCAAGAAACCTTCCAAGTGCTGCAACTGTGCCTCCATCTTCTCAATCTCGGCATCAACATCAATCATGTTGCCCAGAGGTACGGCATACTCGTCTGTGCCAATCATAAAGGCACTGGACGTAGCATCCTTCTCGGCAACGACCTCAATAGCACTGACGTTAGCCATCTTTTGAATGACGGCATTGAAGGCCTCGTAGCGGTTCTGACCAACGGTCTGTAGAGTCAGTGCCTCCTTGGGGGCGATGTTCTTCTGACTGCGTACCATGCGGACACCTGAGACAATCTGCTTCACGCTCTCTATCTGAGCAGCTAACTCGTCGTCATCAGCTGTAGGAGCGGCAAGTTTCAGGCTGACACTCATGATGCTCTCGCCATCTTTGCGGTCGTAGAGGTGCTGCCACAGCTCCTCAGTGATGAACGGCATGAAGGGGTGCAGCATCTTCAGCAGAATCTCGAAGAACTCCAAGGTCTTGTCGTAGGTCTGCTTGTCGATGGGCTGAGCCTCGCCATTGATGTAGGCGGGTTTCACCATCTCCAAGTACCAACTGGAGAACTCGTCCCAGAAGAGCTTATAGACAGCCATCAGTGCCTCTGAGATGCGGTACTTCTTGAAGAGGTCGTCCACCTCAGCATTGGTCTGCTTCAGTTTAGCTTCGAACCACTTGGTAGCAATCTTGCCGGCTTCTGACTGTTCGATGTCGGCCACCTTCCAACCTTTGACCAGGCGGAAAGCATTCCATATCTTGTTGTTGAAGTTACGGCCCTGTTCGCAGAGTGCCTCATCGAAGAGGATATCGTTGCCTGCAGGAGCAGAAAGCATCATACCCATACGGACACCGTCTGCACCGAACTTCTCGATAAGTTCGATGGGGTCAGGACTGTTACCTAATGACTTCGACATCTTACGACCCAGCTTGTCGCGCACGATACCGGTGAAGTAGACGTTCTTGAAAGGCATATCGCCGATATACTCGTAGCCGGCCATTATCATGCGGGCTACCCAGAAGAAGATGATATCCGGACCGGTCACCAAGTCGGCAGTGGGGTAGTAGTAGCTGATTTCCTCGTTGCCGGGGTTGTTGATGCCGTCGAACAGCGAGATAGGCCACAGCCACGATGAGAACCACGTGTCGAGGGCATCTTCGTCCTGACGGAGGTCTGCATCGGTGACGGCAGGATTCTTCTGCTGAGCCAACTTCAATGCCTCCTCACGAGTCTCGGCAACTACGTAGTCGTCGTTCTCGTTGTAGTAGTAGGCGGGAATGCGATGGCCCCACCACAGCTGACGCGAGATACACCAGTCCTGGATGTTCTCCAACCAGTTCTTATAGGTGTTGACGTATTTCTGCGGATAGAACTTCAGCTCACCATTGAGCACTGGAGGCAGTGCGATGTCGGCAAAGTGCTGCATCTTGAGGAACCACTGCAGTGAGAGACGGGGCTCGATGGCGGTGTCTGGGTTACGCTCAGAATAGCCCACCTTGTTGACGTAGTC
>JAEEGL010720204.1_pt1 | contig 10593 bp, 8 predicted proteins | sample 9134231 | NCBI WGS metagenome assembly JAEEGL01 (sample SAMN16246548, study PRJNA631951) | gut metagenome | biome: gut microbiome; feature: rumen; material: fiber-attached | host: Bos | place: Iran: Karaj | collected 2018-10 | reverse complement strand
TCGGATCTTCTCGCGATCCTGAAGAAGACGATGCTGTAATAATCTAAAAGACGAAGAAAAAGAACTCTTCCTCTGATGCTGGTCCTCCGCGCTAACGCTTGTGCGGAGGCATCTTCCGGAAGAGTTCTTTTCTTATGCTTTAGTTCTCATAGTCCTGCTGCGTCGGGGCTGTCGGGAAAGCCGTGGAAGACGGGAATCCCGTCGCCGCTACCGCAACCGCGACAGGTGAGACCTTCGCTGCCGGCTGTGCGACCGGAGCCTGCGGTGTCGGGAGTTTTCTTACTACACGTGCCGACGGAGTCCTGAACACAGGATCCGACTGAAGCGGCACATAGTATGTATTCAGGAACTCGGACTGGCTTTCCGCTTTATGCAGCTTCTTATCGAGCTGAGCCGAGTAGGCGATGCCGCCCGTGTATCTGCTGTTTTCTCCGACAGAGTCTCCGTGGTTATTGGAGCGGTTTAAAAGAGAACCGAAGATCAGAAATGCGACACCGACTCCCAGGGATCCGCCCATCAGGATACCTAAAAATATTGCTACGCCATTCATGTTGATTACTCCTGTCTCTTTTTCGTAAAGTTAAATGTCTGCGAAGACTGTGTCAATTTCAGCTTCGCGATAACGTTCTTGATTTTTTTCACGCCGGCGATCGCCATGACGACACCCGCGGCGATCAATCCGACGACGATCTTTCCGCTGCTGTTATTACTGCTGCTGGACGATCTTCTTGGCTTGCTTCTCGCGTAAGAGCTCAGCATCGCGTAGATGATGTGATAGAACAAAACCGAGAAGAGGATCACAAGCGCAATGCAGGTGATGGTCAGAAGCGTGTAGAACAGTACTTTTCGGATCGGAAGACCACAAACGACTTTGCCGGTCTGACCGTTTACGAGGATCGTGTTGTGCTTGCCCTCATAATCAAAGGTGATAAACCATACCGGAAGCAGCGCGTACTTGACATCCGGGTCGATGGCCGTGCTGCCTCTGTAGTTGATGACTGTTTTCGTTCCGCCGCCTTTAACCGACTGCATCATCATCTCATCGAACATCTGGCACGCTCTTTTGTCGACGGCCTGGGTGAGAAAGCCGTAGGTCAGGTCCGATGAGTTGGAATAGAATCCCAGAAGATAATCCTCATCGAAAAGCACCATCTTCGAGAAGTCATACGGCTCTAATCTCGTGCTGCTCTCGTCCGAAAGCATCGTGCAGGCATCGACCGGAAGATTCTTCAGATGCATCCTGCCTGCGCGACCGTGGTATGTGATGGTCGTGTTCTTGCCGTTGGATGTCTTCTTTCTGATGATCGCGGCTTCAGATCTGTCCGCGTCAACGAGCCAGTACGGAATGTAAATACCGTGAACGCTTTCAGGTGTGAAATGCTTGACCGCGTCCGGAACGAAGAGTCCGTGACCGATCTCCTTGTTGATGCACTCGAGCGCCTGCTCTTTTGTGATCGCAAAGGGGATAATGAACTCCGGGCATTCTTCCTTGCTGATTCGGCTGAATACGACTGTCGGGTTTCCGCAGTAAACGCACTTTGTCGAAACTTCGGTTCCGGTGATCATGACCTCGCCGCCGCACTCGCTGCATGTGTAGATGTAGCAGTCGAGATATTCTTTCGCGGCACCGACTACGTCCTGTCCGTAGACCTGCGCCATGGAAATTGCTTTTTTATCCTGAACGTATTTCTTGCTTTCGCTTTCGACTTCTTCCGCGAAGAATGTGCTTCCGCACTGATAGCAGCGCACCTTCTGGATCGCAGGATCGAATACCAGAGCATGACCGCAGTTCTTGCAAAGTGTTGCCATTTTTCATTTCTCCATTCTGTCCGCCATGGTGACGGACCATACTTCGTTGCTCCTAAGCAACGACATATAGATATTATATAAAAAATCCGCGAGGTTTATACATATAACCCCGCGGATTATTCATGCTTAATTGCAGAGCCGCCTGCAAATAGGCGCTTTCTTTACCAACCTAATTCGAGCAGCCAGTTGTTGAGTGCTCTTTCTCTGTCTCTGTCGGACAGACCTTCCGGTGTACGGTATTCGCTACGGATATTTCCGTCGGCGATGTAGAGGACACGGGAGCAGCGGGAGGCGACCTTCGCATCGTGGGTGACCATCAGGACGGTGGTGCCTTCCTGATTGAGTTTGCAGATCTCATCCATGACCTCGGCAGAGGACTGGCGGTTCAGGGCGCCTGTCGGTTCGTCCGCGAAAAGGATCTTCGGATTGTTGACCATGGAACGGCAGATGCAGGCACGCTGGAGCTGTCCGCCACTGACTTCGTTGATATCGTTTCCCGCGATCTCGATGATGCCGAGCTTTCTCATGAGTTCTTCGCAGCGGGCCACCTTATCCTTCCGGGTCTCCGCGCTTTTGGAGCATTCGATGGCGGGAAGGAGAATGTTATCCATGATCGTCAGGTTCTTCATCATGAACATCTGCTGGAAGATGAATCCCATGTCATCGAGACGGACGGAGGCGAGTTCTTTCTCCGAGAGTGTTGTGATATCTTTTCCTTCGAGTAAGACCTGGCCGGAGGTGGCACGGTCCATGCCGGATACCGAGTATAGGAGGGTCGATTTTCCGGATCCGGATGGGCCCATGATGCCAACCATCTCGCCATCGTCCACGTCAAAGCTGACGTTCTTTAGAACGTTATTCTGTCTCTTCTCTACTACGTATGTTTTGCAGAGATCTTTAATCTGAAGTACCTTAGTCATTTTGTTTTTCCTCCGTAATGTGTTTTCTTGCGCCGGGTTTCCTTGACTCTCCGGCAGGTCATGTATGGTTTTGGTTATTCGATGTTTGCCGTGTCGTAGCTGTGGATCGACTTCGACGTCAGGGATGTGAAGTAGGCGACGATCAATGTCATCAGGAGCACGGCGCCCGGGTAGAGCAGGAACAGCTCCAGAGGCTTATATGCGTAGGTGATCTTGTTCACGCCCATCATGCCGAAGATCGGGGAGATGCACAGTTTCGTCATCGGGATCGAAAGGAGTGCAGCCAGTAGGCAGGCGGCAAAAGCGACGATCCCGAATCGGATGACGTGCCACCCGTAGATCCTGCCGTTTTTGAAACCGATGGCCTTCAGCAGGGCGATCTGGCTCTTCTCGTCGGCGAGGAAGGACAGCTCCATAAGGATCGTGACCAGCGCGACCACGATCAGGGTGATGGCCAGAAGCAGATACTGTACAGCCTCCATCGTCGGCACGACCTGGATGCAGTCGGCGACATACTCGGATGTGGTGAAGACTTCGTATTTGGGATACTCCTTCTCCAGGATCTTCTTCCTTTCGGAGATCACCTTGTTCGACGGGTGATCGTCGAATGTCACCTGGAAAGCCATGACAGATGTACAATAGCGATTGTCTACCGGTGCGGACGGGTGCAGGCGGATAATCTCGCCCAGCTGGTTGAATGACTGATAGTATGCCGTGATGATACAGTCGAGTTTCTCGGATCCGAAGTCGATCGTGACAGTATCGCCGATTCTGACATCGATTTTATCTGCAAGTGCTTCTGTGATCGCGATCTCATTTCTATTCTCCGGTCGTGTACCTTTCGTGAAAGTATAGGAGCCGTAATCCGTCTTGTAACCATACTCACAGATGAGCTTCGAGGTCTTGCCGTTTGCGGTGACACTGTATCCGTACTGATATTCCACGCCCATCTTACCAGGCATATTCAGCTCCTGGAGTTTCTGTTCTTTCTGGGCGAAGAAGGCATCTGTTTTATCGAAGTCGCCGCCCATCAGTTCCATAGCATCTTTGACGTTATTCATGTACAGATCGGCCTTCGCACAGAATGTCGAGATCAGGGCGTCGCTGCGCATCGTGTTCGTCGTATTGACGAGCATCAGCACGAAGAGTGTACAGAGACAGAAGGCAATGACGATCGCAATATATCTTTTCGGGTTGGAGACCGTATCGTTGACAGCTAAAAAAGCGCTGGTTCCGGCATTTTGCTTCGACAGGTGAAGTTTGCTCTTCTTGCTGAATCTTTCGCCGGTCTGTCCTGTGCGGATCGCATCGACAGGTGTGGCTTTCTTGACTTTTCTCGTGGAGAGGTAGGCCATGAGTACGATTGCGATGACGACGATCACGGCACCGAGCACATTGATCCAGATTCCGAGACTGTTACCGAGTACCATGTTTTCGCTTACGGAGCGAAGAAGCAGATCCGAAAGCGGGATGCTCAGAAGAAATCCGATCACCGAACCGACGATGGCGATAACCAGGTACTTGATCAGGTACAGAGTACGGATCTTGATATTCCGGATACCGATGGCCTTCAGTACACCGATCTCACGGAACTCCTTCGTGATCGTGAAAGAAAGGGAAACCTTCAGTACGACAAAGGCCAGGATGATCAGGCATACGGACAGGATCAGCACGATGAACGCAACGATCATATCCATGACGTACGCTGTACCGATGACGGACCTTGGCTTGTTAAAGGCGACGTTCGAGCAATTGGCAACAGCATCTTCAACACCTTTTACATCGTGATCGATCGTGTCGATGCAGCAGATCTGTCCGGAATACTTCTCAATGATATCGGCGTCAGATGCGAACTTCTGGAAGTCGTCTTCGTGAAGGAGGAATCGGGTATTGCCCATGAAGGTGGAACCAAGCAGAGCGTCCTTTATCTTGCCGTCCACGATGAGCGGGACAGAGATATCTTCCTGACTGATGAAGATCGTATCGCCGATCTTAATGTCGTTTTTCTTAATGAAATCTCCGGCAATGTAGCAGTGGCCGGGGAGAAGCGGGGCCGGATCTTCGTTATTCTCATTATAGAAGTGGAATGTGGATGTCATCTGACTCTGCAGAAGAGGAACATTCTTCGTCGTAACGGCGCTTCCATCCTGCTTCTTGATGCCGTCCTGGGAAGCGTATACAACGTTGTCGAGACGGTACTCTTTGATCGATGGTTCGGTCTTCAGCATCTCGTCCAGAGAACCGAGAGCATTCCTGCCCATCGTGATGATGATATAGTCTCCGACACCACCCTTATCCAGATAGTAATCGGTACCGTTCAGGACGGTCAGGACATTATTGAGTCCGCCTCCGACGAACATAGCTGCCAGGATCACGAACAGCAGAACGATCAGGTTCGTGGCTTTCCGCTTGATGAGGTCTTTTCTTAAGATTCTGAGGAACATCTTCTTTTCCTTTCTCGCTGTGTGTTTTTTTCTCTTCCGGCCAGCCCCTCGCTGACCCGGATCTTCATCTTGTGCCTACATCTTACCGTGGGAATTATTAAACAATCATTAAATGCTTCTCGCCATGATCGAGGACCTGATGGAATAAGTTTTGAAAAGATTTTCGAAGACCATGCAACAATTCCTTTTCCTGCTTCGTCTAATTATCAGAAACCATTCTGAAAAAATGCTTCGGTGATGAAGCAGGAGGAATCTTATGAATAAGAAAATAGCTTCCATACTTCTGGCCGTGATGATCACAGGCACATTTCTGGCCGGATGTTCTAAATCAAGTTCGAATGCGGAATACAAGCGCTCGTCGAGAAATGATACGGCAGCAGAAACGACAGTGGCGGCAGATGCGTACAAGTACAAAGAAGGAGCGGCTACTTCAGAAGAAGCGTACTATGAGGATGCGGACAGCCTGGACATGTCATACGAGCAAGAAGGGCAGTATGCCGCTCCCGGTTCCGGGAATGCCCCTGACTCCAAGGCGGATGCCGCGAAGGAAATGCTCGTCTTCCGTTGTAACATCGCCATCGATACACTGGACTTCGAGCAGTCCCTGACCGCGCTGAAGACGAAGATCGAGGAGTATCACGGTTTTGTCGAAAGAGAGACACAGACAGACGGAAATGATTCCAACGGCCGCTATGTCCTCGAAGAAAAAGATAAGGATTACTACTACACCGCGACCATCCGTATTCCGTCCGCATACTACGAATCCTTCGTTTCCGCGGCATCCGGGATCGGAACATTAAGAAGCAAGAACAGCAGCGTAGACAACGTCGCCACCCGCTACGGTACTCTTCAGAACGAATTGGAGATCTACGAGGCGGAGTATGACCGTTATCTCAAGCAGTACAACGAGACAGAAGATGAGAGTATCGCGCTGCAGATCCAGTACGAGCTCCGAACTCTGGCCATCACCATCTCCGACATCAAGACGGAGATGAGCATGCTTGAGAGCGATGTGGCCTACTCCTACATCACCATCACGATCCACAAAGTCTCCGAGAAGGAACTGCAGAAGGAAGAAAAGGAAGTAAAAGAAGAGGATTCATTCGACACGAAACTCAGTAAGACGGCCAATGATTCGTGGAAGTCATTCCTCGGATTCCTCCAGGGCATCGTATTGTTCTTCGTGGCCAACTGGTGGATCCTCACGATCCTGCTTCTTATCTTTGGTGTGATCTTCTTCTCCATCAGGCATTCGCTGAAGAAGGCCAGAAGGAATGCCGAGACCCGGCGAAAAGAACTGGAACAGCAGCAGTTCGAGCGCATGAAGGCGTATCAGATGGCGAAGGAACAGAGCAAGGCTGATAACCAGGCGCAGATCCAGGCGCGCATCGCCGCCCAAAGAGCGCAGGAACAGGCGAAGACTAAGGATGCTGAAGCACCGGATGTTCAAGCAGATACCGATGCAAAAGCACCGAAGGATCAGACTGATCCCGATAAGACGGAAGGCAACGAGAAACCCGGCCCGGATGTAGAAGCAAAGAAATAAAGAAAAGCAAACATCCGTATTCGATGCCAAAGAAGGTTAAAAAGAGAGGAATATGAGAAACTGAAGACTTCTTTGGCAGAATATAGGCACCGGGCGTTTGACCGGAAGACCGTACAGGGAAAAGAAGGGACGAACCCCCTTCCCCGTGAGAGAAAAACTGACCAACCTTTCCACCTAAACCCGGTCAGGCTTTCTTCACCACAACGGTAACGGCAAACGCACCGGTGCCCTCTTTTGTCTCACATTCGGCGTAGATATCGCCGTTCATCATGCGCATCAGTGAGCGCGCGATATAAAGCCCGAGTCCGGAACCGCCTACCTTCTCCGCATTACTGCCCCGATAGAAAGATTCGAAAAGATGCGGGATCTCATCTTCCTTCAGAGTACATCCGCTGTTTCTTATGGTGATCAGGCGGCAGTCTTCCTCATCGGAGAAAGAAATCTCCACCCATCGCCCGTCGCCGTATTTAATGGCGTTCTCAAGTATGTTCTGCAGGACTTCCTCCAGACGCGCACTATCCGCAGAAAGAAGGACATTCGAATACGAATCGACCGTGAACTTCGTCCGAAGAGAAGAGAACTTGTCGCTGTAAAGAGTTTCGATCCGGCGGATCACCGCGTCCAGATAGAATTCCTCCATCTGTACTTCCAGATTCAGGAAGTCTTCCTTCGAAGCGGTGACGATATCCGAAACATACCGCTCGATCTCGGAAGCATTGTGCGAGATTCCGGAGATGGCTTCCCGTCGCTTCTCTTCCGTGTCATAAAGATCCTCATCGAGGGCACGGGCATAGAGCTTAATGGCGGACAGCGGCGTCTTAATATCGTGTGACAGCGACAGGATCAGCGTCTTTTTATCCTTCTGCATAGCCAGCTCTTTCTCCTTATTCGATTCGAGATTATCCCGGAGCATATTGATACCCCAGAGGAACTTGCCGAAGAACTTGTTCTTCTCGGCCTGGACAGGTGAAGTCAGATTCCCGCGTGCCAGCTCTACGGAAAGATTACTCATCCTGTGGAAAGGCCGGAGTACCTTCCTCTCCACATAGATCAGGACGATCACCGTGAACAGGATCGCGATGGCAAGACCCACGTTCATGAAGATCAGGGGACGGAGATCGGCCCGTTCACGGTATTCGAAACGGTAGAGTTTCCCGTTTACTTCTTCGACAGTATAGTCCGAATTCGTTTTCTCGCCGGGGTCAAATTCCGAAATACGTGTGATGGAAGAATACTTCGCGGTCACCGCATCTTCCGCTTCACCCTGTTTCAGATTCGTCACGGCGCGGGAAATATCGACCCGGTACTGCCGGCCGGCATCCTGCTTGAGGCTTCCGAGGACCAGGAAATTACATACGGCCATGATCAGCAGCTCCAGCGCCACGATTGCGATGGAAATGACAATAAACCTTCTAAGCCCGCTGCTTCTTCCGGCGCGTTCTGATCCAAGTTCATTACTCATACCGGTACCCCGTGCCCCAAACAGTGATGATATGCGTAGGCTTCTTCGGATCTCTCTCGATCTTCTCACGGAGCCACTTGATGTGTACTGTCAGCGTCTGGATCTCCGAGTCGCTGTCCGCGCCCCAGATCGTGTTAAAGAGATATTCCTTCCGGAGCGTCGTATTCTTATTCTCGATGAGGAGCTGCAGAAGGGCAAATTCTTTCTCCGTCACGACCACACTCTTTCCGCCGACCATAAGCGTCCTCTGCACGGTGTTGAGGCGTAGATCCCCGTCGATCACTTCTTCCACCGCATATTTTCTCTTGAAGATCCCTTTGATCTTCGCCAGAAGGATATCGATGTCGTAAGGCTTCTCTATGTAGTCGTCTGCGCCCAGCGCGAGTCCTTCCAGCTTGCTCTCTTTATCGCCCTTGGCGCTGGCGATGATGATGTGGGTATTTGATGTTTCCCGGATCCTGCTGCACACGGAGAATCCGTCGATCCCCGGGAGCATGATGTCCAGGACCAGAAGTTTCGCTCCGTATTTCTCGAAGAGTTCGATCGCCCGCTCGCCGGTCTCGGCAATGGCGACAGTATAGTTTTCCTTCTTGAGAAAAGCACTGAGCAGTTGGCCTATTTCTTTGTTGTCTTCGCAGATAATAATGTCCGGCATGTTTACTTCCTCGGGTAATCAGTCTTGTTCCCTTCATTATATCATGTGCACCTAAGAGGGAAATGAGAAGGCATCTCCCATCACAGATATTTCCCGTAGGGCAGGAAAATAGACTTCGGTATTCCCTTGGGAGAACGCTTGTTGAAAACCTCTCTCAATATTAGTATATTTTGATAAGGAGGAAGAGGTAATGTCAGAAAATCTCCCGAATCTTAAGAAACATACATGCCCGACCTGCGGTGGCCAGCTGATCGTGAACGAAAAGCGCCAGATGTACGAGTGCCCCTTCTGCGGAGTGAGTTTCGACTACGAGTATTTCCGCGAGGACGATGTCCTGTCACGTGCGGCGCGGGCACTTGAGGCCGGCGAATATCAATCGGCAGGGGAAGCCTATGACTTCATGTTGACGAAAGAACCCTCGAACTTTACTGCACTTCGAGGGAAGATCCTCGCATCGGCGGTCATAAAGAACACGGAGGAACTGCGTCAACCGGACCGTCTCGTTAGGATCCCCTATGTCAAGACTTCTGAATCTGTTGACCGTGCCGTGGCGGACTGTCTTCCTGAACATAAAGAATACTTCTCGAAGATGAAGGAATTGTTCGAAACGGGAAAGAAATACAAGGAAGCATCCGCGGAAGTAAAGCGTATGCGTGAGACACAGAAGCAGAATATTAACAGCGAATATGCGCTCGAGAGAAGAAAGTCAGAATATTATGTGGAAACCAATAACAAGTATACGAATGAGACGGAGTATGTCCATCCGAAGAATGTTCTGATAATCCTTACTGTCCTTTATGTGCTGTGGGTCGTTCTCTGGGTGGCGATCTGTGGTCCTTTCCGCAAGAATCCATACTCGGAGGCGGCCGGTCAGGCGAAGTCTTCCAGTGTGCAGACGACTATCGCAACAGAAACTCTTTCTTCGAAAGAACAGGAGAAGAAGGCGCAGCAGGAGAGCAGAAGCCTGGCGCTGCAAGAGAGAGTAAGGACGACGAACGAGAAACAATGGAAACAGAAACAGGAAGGCAAGACCGACCTGATGTGGATGATGATCTTGATCCCGGGAGCCATTTTCGTAATAGCTTGTGCCGATATGCTCTTTAAGATGAGTGGTATCAAAGAAGTCGACGAGAGAATGGGAAAGATCCACACGAAAAACGAGGTGTCCGCAGAAGAATTATCGAAGTGCGTTAAGACGTGTTCTGCACTTCGTGCGGAGATTAACGCACGATTTGAGGAGCTTCGGGTCCTGGATCCGATGCCGATGGTACCGGACGCGCATAATGCACGCCCCGGAAGCTTTCTTAGGGGGAGATGGAAGTAAAGAGATGACGATACTCCCCATAGTGTGGTATACTTGTATGGAAGTTTATTTTGCCTTGCATCTTCATGCCGCTTCAGCACGATGATCAGGCGCTTCTCCGGAGGTCAGTTATGAGTTTTATTATTTCGGCAAAGACGATCAAGTCAGGGAAAACAGCGATCCTTTACGATGCATCTGCGCTCTCGGGAGTGAAGAAGATCGCATCGAAGGTGGCCTCAGATATAGAGGCGGTATTCGGAGTAAGGCCGAGGCTCATCGAGATCGATTCGACCGGAAAGAGTGGAAAAGAAAAGGGAGCGAACCGGACAGAAGAGGAGATCGCGGGTCTTCAGTATCCGATCCTGGTAGGTACGCTGGGTGTGGACAAGCGCGCCCAGAGCCGTCCTTCCACCGCAAGTAACATTATTACAAAGCTTGAGAAATCAGGCCTCCT
>JAEEGL010703328.1_pt1 | contig 10593 bp, 8 predicted proteins | sample 9134231 | NCBI WGS metagenome assembly JAEEGL01 (sample SAMN16246548, study PRJNA631951) | gut metagenome | biome: gut microbiome; feature: rumen; material: fiber-attached | host: Bos | place: Iran: Karaj | collected 2018-10 | reverse complement strand
GCACTACTCCTCGGCTTCATCCTCATCCTTAAGCTAGCTGTTGTCGATCAGTCCGCCTATAACCTTTTCGGTATACATATGGCCGTCGAGATGATCAAGCTCGTGGCAAATTGCACGTGCAAGCAGCTCCGTTCCCTCGATCTCCTTGAGATTAAGCTGCTCATCCATATATACGGCCTTGACTCTGTCAGGCCTTGTGACCTTACCGCTGACACCCGGAACCGACAGACAGCCTTCGTAGCCTGTCTGCTCTCCGTCTGCCTCTACGATCCTGGGATTGATCATCACGATCGGATCCTCACCCGTTACATCTATCACGCAGATACGCTTGAGTATCCCCACCTGAGGCGCTGCCAGTCCGACACCGTTTGCCTCATACATGGTATCGAGCATATCACCTATAAGTTCCAATGTCCTCGGAGTCACCTCCTTGACTTCCTTACATGTCTTATTAAGTACCGGATCTCCCTCCGTTCTTATCTGTCTGAGTGCCATATGTTTCCTTTCATTGATCAAAAATTTTTTCTAGAACGGGTTCATGGGATTGAAGTCAAATATGACTCTGACTCTTCCCCATACTCCGTCATCCGAAGCATCCATCCACTCCTCCATGGCATCCCTGACGCCGTTTAAGAGTTCGCTGTCGCTGTTCTTTATATAAAAGACAAACCTGTGGCTGTCATTTATCCTGCCTATCCCTGCCTTGCCGGGACCGATCACCGTGCCGCATCCCCTGGTCTGACAGAGTGTCTTAAGCTTAAGCGCGCACATATAGGTCTCATCCTCATCCTTACCGCTTACGAGTACCGCAAGCATTCTGCTGACCGGAGGATAGTCGGATATCTCACGATAGAGGATCTCCTCATTATAGAAGCCCTCATAATCCTGATCCGCTGCCCTTAATATGCTGTAGTGATCGGGCTTGTAGGTCTGTATGACCACATTGCCGTCCTTATCTCCTCTGCCTGCTCTGCCGGCAGCCTGCGTCAGAAGCTCAAATGTCCTCTCACCCGAACGGTAGTCACCGCCCGCAAGGCTTATGTCAGCAGCCATTATACCGACTAAGCTGACTCCTGCAAAATCGTGTCCCTTGACTATCATCTGAGTCCCGATCAGCGCATCAGCTTCGTGACGGGCAAATGAGCTGACGATCCTGTCCATGCTGCCCTTCTTCGTGGTCGTATCTCCGTCCATCCTGAGAGTTCTGATACCCGGAACCAGCTTATGCAGTTCTTCCTCGATCTGCTCGGTACCCGCCTTAAAGGACATGATATATTTAGAGCCGCATACAGGGCAGGTCTTGGGCTTTTCGGTCTCGTAACCGCAGTAGTGACATACGAGCTTACCCCTGCTCCTATGCTCCTTAAGAGACACATCACAGTGAGGGCACTTTAGGATCTCACCGCAGGATCTGCAGGAGATAAAGCCCGCATATCCGCGCCTGTTGATGAACAGCATCATCTGTTCACCCGAATCATATGTCTTGTGTATCAGCTCCTTAAGTCTCTCTGAGAAGATCGAGCGGTTTCCCTTCTTAAGCTCCTCTCTCATATCAACTATGTCGGTATGAGCAAGAGCAGAACCGGTCGCACGCTTATTAAGCTTATAGAGCTTATAATCGCCCTTAAGGGCGTGGTAATATGAATCAACATCGGGGGTGGCACTCCCGAGTACCACGGATGCCCCGTGCATATCCGCAAGCTTAAGAGCTACATCCTTCGCGTGATATCTGGGCGTATTCTCACTCTTGTATGCCCCGTCATGCTCTTCATCCATCACTATGATGCCGAGCCTGTCAAACGGCATGAACAGCGCCGATCTGGGGCCGATGATCACATCGATCTCTCCGTTTCTCGCCTTTTCATAGCAGGCATATCTGTGTCCTGCTGCCATGGACGAGTTCATGATCGCTACCCTGTCACCAAAGTAGCCCGTAAACCTTCCTACCGTCTGATGAGTAAGACCTATCTCGGGGATCAGCATTATGGCCTGGTAACCCTTCTCGACCACATACTTGATGAGTTCCATATATACAAGCGTCTTGCCGCTTCCTGTTATCCCGTGTATGAGATATGTGTTCCTGACACCTGTGTCATATTCTCTTATGAAGTCATCCACGATGGCCTTCTGTTCATCATTAAGAGCGATCTCCGGTGTCCGCCCTGAGGGGTCGGTTACTTCCGCGGATACGGCAGCATCAGCCACTCTGCTTTTTACCTGTCTGTATGCCTTCTTGGCCGGAAGAACGGTCTTAAGAGCATCGATCATAGTGGAACCGTACTGCTGCCTGATATAGGCCGCCAGCTCGATCATATATGAGTCGGTGGCATCCTGGGAGAGTACGATCGAATCTATCTCCTTGAGCTTCACGATCGGAACATCGGGGTTTTTGACCATCCCGATAACTATTCCCTGCTTGAGCGTGTTGCCCCTGCCGAACGGGATCATGACGCGGGTGCCCGGAAGACACTTATCCGCCAGATCATCAGGTACTATATAGGTAAAGGGTTTATCTACCGCTTCATGTGATATATCTACGATTATGTTGGCATAGGCCATCAGCCGATCTCCTCTAAGATCTCTTTGATAAGGACTCTCTCATCCATGGGATGCTTGACACCGCGTATCTCCTGGTAGTCCTCATGTCCCTTGCCTGCCAGAACGATTATATCCCCGGGTTCTCCGTGGGTTATCGCATATCTTATGGCTTCCTTACGGTCAGCTATGGTTATGTAGTTTCCGGAAGTCTTCTCTATTCCCGTCACGATATCCGCCATTATATCAAGCGGCTCTTCAAATCTCGGATTGTCGGATGTGATGATCGTAAAGTCAGCCAGGTTTCCGCTCACCTCTCCCATCTCAAATCTCCTGTTGCGGTCTCTGTTGCCGCCGCATCCGAAGAGTGAAATGAGTCTGTGGGGATTGTACTCCTTAAGGGTACTTAACAGACTCTTAAGAGCCATGGCATTATGGGCATAATCTATCATGAGCGTGAACTCATCGGATACATGTATCAGCTCTATACGGCCCTTCACGGTCACCTTCTTAAGCGCTCTCCTTACCTCTGCTTCCGTAACACCGAACTGGTCACAGATGGCAACCGCCGTAAGAGCATTGTAAACGCTGAACCTTCCGGGGGTCGATACATCCACATCCATATCAACCTTGCCGCTTACATGGAAGTCCACACCGATATGGCCCTCACCTCTTGTAAGGCGCATATCCGCAGCTCTGTAATCGCAGCCCTCGCTCAAGCCGTAGGTTAAGAGTTCACAGGTATGGTCCCTTGTAACATCGGCTACATGCTCATCATCACCGTTTACGATACCTGTCTTACACTGCTTAAAGAGAAGGCTCTTGCAGTGCATGTAGTCCTCAAAATCCTTATGCTCGTTGGGACCTATATGATCCGGTTCGATATTGGTAAATATTCCGTAGTCAAATACGAATCCGGAAGTACGATGGAGCATGAGGCCCTGGCTTGATACTTCCATAACAACAGTGTCAATGCCTTCATCCACCATCCTCTTCATGTATGCCTGAAGCTCATATGAATCCGGAGTGGTGTTCTTGGCGGGTATGTGCTCATCGCCTATTATCACTTCGATGGTACCTATAAGCCCCACCTTATGACCTGCCTGTTCAAGTATGCCCTTGGTCATATATGTGACAGTGGTCTTACCCTTGGTACCGGTTATACCTATTGTCGTAAGCTTGGAAGCCGGATGACCGTTGTCCGCTGCCGCGATACATGCCATTGCCAGACGCGTATTGGATGTATATACCACCGTCATATCCGAATCATCGGGTATATCCACATCCTTCGATACGACCACGCATGCCGCTCCTGCCCCTACGGCATCGGGCACGGCAGTATGTCCGTCGAAGTTGGCTCCCTCTATACATACGAACATGCAGCCCGGCATGAGCTTCCTTGAATCATATACCACGCTGCTTATGTCGATATCTTCACTGCCTCTTATTATCTTATGTTCAAAACCTTCGAGATAATCCTTAAGTCTCATCTGCATGCACTCCGCATTCTGTTTTACTTATCAAATAAATGGACCAGTGCCATTATCCGAGCTGATAGAATCCTATCTTCTTATATACCTTGCAAAGAGTCTTGTTGGCTATATATGAAGCCTTCTCGGCACCTTCCTTATATATGTTGTCAAGATAGGCCTTATCCGCGATAAGCCTCTTAGCCTCTTCTCTTATGGGTGTAAGGGTATCAACGACTGCCTCTCCTACGGCAGGCTTAAATACGCCGTATCCCTGTCCCTCGAACTCCTTCTCTATCTCCTCGAAGCTCTTGCCGGTGATCGTGGCATAGATGTTCATGAGGTTGGCAACGCCGGGCTTGTTCTCCTTATCATATCTTACAGGATTCTCACTGTCCGAATCAGTTACCGCACGCTTAAACTTCTTCATGATCACATCCGGCTCATCCATAAGGAATACGCAGCCGTTAGGATCAGACTTACTCATCTTGGATCCCGGAGTGGTAAGACCGTATATTCGGGCACCTACCTTGCTTATGAAGGGTTCGGGTACACGGAATACTTCTCCGTATATATTGTTAAACCTTATAGCCAGGTCTCTTGTAAGCTCCACATGCTGCTTCTGATCCTCTCCGACAGGCACATAATGAGGCTGATACAGAAGGATATCTGCTGCCATGAGGGACGGATATGTAAAGAGTCCCGCATTGATGTTATCCTTATGCTTCTCCGACTTATCCTTAAACTGTGTCATTCTTGAGAGCTCACCGAACATGGTGTAGCAGTCCAGCACCCAGCCTAACTGCGCATGCGCCGGAACATGGGACTGAAGGAAGAGCGTGTTCTTCTCAGGATCAAGTCCGCAGGCTATATACAGAGCAAGCATCTCGATAGAACGACGCCTCAGTTCCTTAGGGTCCTGTCTGACTGTTATCGTATGCATGTCTGCCATAAAGTAATAGCAGTCATAGTCGTTTACTCTGTCTGCCCAGTTTTTGATGGCTCCCAGGTAATTGCCAAGGTGAAGATCACCGCTTGGCTGTATTCCCGATAACATTACTTTCTTTTCTGATTCCATAATACTCTCCTCTTTCTATTCGATCCTTATATTTGTAAGTGCGACCTGGTCGCCCGTAAGTACTGCATATACAGTATCCGGAACATTTCCCACAAGCTTGGTTATACTCTTTACGGATATGCCCTGGTTGACTGTAGTCACGGTAATGGTCCTGTTCCTGCATGTGATCTTGATCTCACAGTCCATTCCCTTCTTGTTGACATCCTTCCACTCTTCCCAGCCGTTGAAGTCCTCACCTTTCTGGACAATGATCTTGTTGGTCGCATTCTCATCGGATTCCCAGTTCTCTCCGTCAAGACGTACCATTACATAATCTCTGTAGCCATCTCCGTTAAACTTACCGTCATCCGAGTAGAACAGCCTGATATACGGGCAGTGCCATATGAGTCTGGCTGTAGGCAGGCTCATGGTGTGGAATCTGATATTCACCTTATCCTTTATGACTATCGGTTCTGAAGCACTCGAACACCATCCGTCCACCTGGACATTGGGTATATCGCCCACAGGGCCTTCTATATAACTGATCTCGTCGGCAATTCGCGTGATGTAGTCAGCTTCTACCGCTTCCTCATCCTTGCTGATGTTTACGCCTCTTATAAAGCAGTGCTGACCCGTAAGAGATGCATAGGCGAATCTTGAACTGTCGGGAAGCGCAATTGTCACCTTGATGATCTTATATACATTGGTTATGGTCACAAGTATATGATCTCTTACCCTTACCGCTTCCACAGTGTATCTGAGATCCCTGTTATAGGCTTCTTCCATATCTATGCCGTCCGGAGGGACGAGTTCCTTTACTTCGGTCTCGATCTTTCTGGCGCCCTCACATCTTACCTGTCCGTCAAATCGTATATGAGCATACTCGAAGTAGATAAGCTCTCCGACCTTGCGTTCGTCCGTATATACACGACCGTCTAACGAATCAAATATGATAATGGATGGTATGTTTTCAATTCCCTTATAGTCCTCCTCTGTCTCTGCACGGAGCCTGATCCTTGTGATGAACGGATTGAGCAGTATTCCTTCGGATGCATCTTCCTTATATTCATAACATACAAGGGAATCCCTTCCGGCCAACTCCTTGACCTCTTCTCTCTCCTTCATGTCATATTCTTCATCCCTGTCTATGAGATGGAGCATGAGCTTGGCAAACAGAGGATCGAACTGAGTTCCTGTTCCCTTGACGATCTCCTCTCTGACCTTATGCTGAGGGATGGGATCCCTGTAACTTCTCTTACTGGTCATGGCATCATATGCATCTGCCACGGCTATGATACGGGCGATCTCGGGGATATCCTCACCCTTGAGATGATCCGGATAGCCCTTGCCGTCATACCTCTCATGGTGGAAGCTGGCTCCGACACTCAGATACGGAGACTGACTGATACTTGACAGTATCTGCTTGCCTATAACGGGATGCTGCTTGATAGCATCGAATTCTTCGTCCGTAAGCTTACCGTCCTTGGTGATGATGGTATCCGGCACGCCTATCTTGCCCACATCATGCAGGAGGGCCGCAAAGTATATCTCCTCACAGGCTTCCTCATCCTTACCGGCCAGTCTCGCGATCTCCCTTGAGTATTCTGCCACTCTGGTGGAATGACCGTGCGTATACTTGTCCTTGGCATCGATAGCGGATGCAAGAGCTTCTGCGGTCTGCTCAAACAGTTCCTGCATATCCCTCTGCTCTTCCTTCAGGTACTCGATCTCAACCCGGTTGGCCTTCTCAAGTCTCTCATCCATATCCTTAAGCGCAAAGAGATACAGAAGTACGGATGTAGCCACGATCGCGATATTATCTATCGACAATCCGTACAGGAAGAACTGTGCGATACTGGCAATTATGGGGGTGAGGGTGAATACGAGCAGTGATCTGCTTATATTCCTGCTTAACCTGTTGTAGTTCTGGATTATGACTGACAGAAGGATGAGCATGACTGAAACCGGCAGAATATAACACAGCGAATATGCCGGTCCGGATGCCCTTACATACCTGTTATGCTCATCAAACGTATAGTAAATTCCGGTAAACTGGGAGATCACTATAAGAAGGATATCGGCTGCAGCCAAGACGAACACCGCATTAAACCGCTTGGGAAGCTTCTCCAGGCCTCCCTCATTGGTATACAAATCCATAAGATAGAGGCTGAATGCAAAGCCAAGGAACGTATGCATGAAGAAGATCATGAAATTGCTGATCCTCACCATCCAGTAGCCAACATCGCTCTCGTTTCCTCTGTATATATATGCGTATCTGTCAAATACCAGAAGAAGCACGGCACTCAGCTCTATGAGCATAAGGCACGCTCTTCTCCTGACGCTCATACTCTTTGATAAGTATGTCAATACGGCAAGCGTGGAGTTTACGCCTATCATAATGAGCATCAGCGTCAATTGATATGTTTGAAGTGTCTGTATCATATTTACCTGCCTTTGAGCATAGTTCGACCGATACCATAGTACCACTTTTTGCCCTTATCTTCCATAGTGACTTTATAGTTTTTTATATTCAGCCTTAAGGTTAAATTAAGGTTTATAGATTTTGACAATAAGGTTATACTGTTAACATGAACACATAACAAGCAGATAACGGCCACGGACGGGCAGATCGAACGATCAAAAACCCAAGACGGTCATATAAAAGAGGAGGAGATTGTTATGTGGACAAGAAAAGAACTCAAGGCTAAAGGTCAGAAGGCCTTCAACCGCAACTATTGGAAATGCGTGCTGGTAGCACTGATACTGGCACTGGTAACAGGCGGAAGCTCAGGATCATTCGGAGGAACTCATATCAACAGTTCAAGTACCGATCCGAGCAAGACAGCTTCAGGACTTGCAGCGAGCGGGCTCGTGGGCGTAGCCACCGGTGAGGCAAGTTCGACTGATATAAGTGTCGAGACAAATGAAGATGAAGAAGATGACAGTATCAACGACTTCAGCCTCAACTTCCATGCACCCGAATGGAACGACCTGTCAGAAGCAGAGAGGAAGGAGACGATCACCAGGATAGCAGGTATGGCAGCTCTCTTCTCTCTTGTGGGAATAGTGATATTCGCCATAATACTGGTACTGGATGCATTCATCTTCAATCCCTTAGAGCTTGGCGGCAACAGATTCTTCTATAAGAACCTGGATGAAGATGCCGATGTGTCGGAGATAGCATACGGATTCGATCACGGATACGGCAATATCGTTCGGATCATGTTCCGCCGCGATATCTATGTATGCCTCTGGTCACTGCTTCTGATCATCCCTGGAGTCATCAAGACTTATGAGTACAGGATGATACCCTATCTCCTGGCAGAAAATCCGGAGATGAGCAGAGAAGAAGCCTTCGCCACATCCAAGGCAATGATGGACGGTCAGAAATGGAAAGCATTTGTCCTTGACCTCTCATTCATAGGCTGGGAGATCCTCTCACTTCTCACAATAGGATTACTGGGTGTCTTCTATGTGGGACCTTACAAGCAGTCTACAAAGGCCGCTCTCTATGAAGCACTTAAGATCGGCAGCGATAATGATATCACCGTAACTGTCAATGATGCAGCCGAAGTGATCGCTGAATAAAATACACTAAGGAGTCTGTATGAAATATAAGATACTTGTAGCAGATGATGAAGCAGAGATAAGAGAATTACTTAAGTTATATCTGGAAAACGCAGGCTATGAAGTTATCGAAGCTGAGGATGGCAGTGATGCCATCCTTAAGCTGCATGATAACCGGCCCGACATGTGCATACTGGATATAATGATGCCCGGACTCGACGGCTATCAGGTACTTAAGAAGCTGCGTGAAGAGAGCAATATCCCTGTTATGATCCTCTCCGCCAAGGACGCGGATTCGGAGAAGATATTGGGGCTTAACCTGGGCGCCGATGACTATATCTCCAAGCCCTTTAATCCGTTAGAAGCAGTCGCAAGGGTCAATTCCCAGATGCGCCGGTTCTATTCGCTTGGAGCGGGTTCTGAAGAGACCGTGACTAAGGTCATCACTGTCGGAGACCTGACTCTCGATACCGAGAGCTGTACCCTAAAAAGGGGCGATGAAGATATCGAGCTTACCCATATCGAATATAAGATAATGGAGATGTTCATGTCCCATCCTGGCAAGGTCTTCACCAAGCAGCAGATATATGAATATGCCTGGGGCGAGGATTATATCATCGCAGACAATAACATAATGGTCTGCATCAGCAAGTTAAGGAGCAAACTCTCCGAGGATGCTTCGGAATATATCAAGACACTCAGAGGCTTAGGTTACAGACTGGATAAGAAGTAACTCAGTACCGCACACAGAGACAGGTGTATGAACAATATATCAGAGCTTAAGAACTTCATAATCCGCAGATTCATAATCTCCATCCTCATCATAAGCTTAGGCGAATATCTTATGATGTCTCTTGTCAACTCCACGATAGTGCGGTTTATCTCCTATGCTTTCTTTGACGGAATGGACATATCATCGCTTAAGGTGACCGGAGCCATATTCGCACTCATAGCATATTTAGGCGCCATGATCATAGAACTCTTATCATATGTGATCCCCTCGCAGATGCGTATCACCATGGACGGAGCCCGCACCTATATAGAACAGCATCTCCAGGCCTTCATTCTGAGACTTCCGAATACCGGCAAATATATATCACTAAGCACGTTTGAGAAGCTTTTTCTCATCCTCCTTTTGCTTGTGGCGGTCGTACTTCTGCTGCTTCCATACATAATCGGAGCCAGCTACTTTGCATCTCTTGTGATAAAGAGGTTCAGAGTCATAGAGCAGGACGAGCGTGACAAGGAAGCCGCCTCTCAGAAGCAGCGCAATCTCATGCTCTCCGATATCGCTCATGATCTTCGTACGCCCATGACTACCGTGTCGGGTTATGCCAGAGCCTTATCCGATGATATGGTCTCAGATGACAAGAAGAAGGAATACATGCAGGCGATCATCCGCAAGTCCGACAGGATGAACGAGCTCATCACTCTGCTGTTTGATTATGTCAGAGTGGACAGCGAAGGCTTTGCCCTAAACAGAGAGAGCATCGACATATGTGAGCTCACCAGGGAATGCGTAGCGACTCTCTATCCCGATATAGAGGATGCGGGCATGGAGCTTGAGCTTTCCATCCCCGAAGAGCGATACATGATCTCTGCTGACAGGCTCCATCTGTCCAGAGTCATCAACAATCTCATAGTCAATGCGATCAAGCACAACAAAAAAGACACCCGTATAGGTGTCATCTTAAGGCCCGACGGCGCAAGACTCCGTCTTATGATAGCCGACAGCGGCGATCTCATCGACGAGAAGACCGCTGCCCATATCTTCGAGCCCTTCGTTATGGGTGATGAATCAAGAAACAGCCGCGGCGGTACCGGTCTTGGTCTGTCGGTTGCAGACAAGATCATCTCCCGCCACTGCTATTCTCTTAAGCTTATCCAAAAGCCTTATACTCGTAAGTATGACCTCCCGGCCATATATAACAAGATGTGCTATATCAGCATACGAACTCAATAGAG
>JAEEGL010696485.1_pt1 | contig 10593 bp, 11 predicted proteins | sample 9134231 | NCBI WGS metagenome assembly JAEEGL01 (sample SAMN16246548, study PRJNA631951) | gut metagenome | biome: gut microbiome; feature: rumen; material: fiber-attached | host: Bos | place: Iran: Karaj | collected 2018-10 | reverse complement strand
GTTTTGAAAAGGTTCCTTAAAGGATCTGTGGCAGTTTTATTGATAGCGGTCCTGCTGTCCGCATATATACCGGTATTGGCCGCTACTGATAAGTCTCCGACGACAAAGGCGATCGGCTTCGTGCAGGTTTCGGACGCGACATATACCGGAAAGAAACTGACTCCCAAGGTGAAGGTCTATGATATCGAAGGGAATAAGGTTTCTTCCAAGTATTATGTTGTCAAAGTCACCGGAACGCCGAAAAAAGTAGGCACTTATAAGGTTACGATAACGGGCAAGGCTCCGTACACCGGCAAAAAGACGGCGAAATTCGTCATCAACAAGGCGAGCAATCCCTATAAAATCGTAGCAGGAAAAACCGTTATAAAAGCCAGTCAAAAGGATCAGCCTGTCTCGATCAAAGTGACCGGAGTGAAGGGGAACGCCAAGCTTGGTCATTGGTCCTCAACAAGCCCCAGCGTCTACGTCAAAAATGGCAAGATCATTATCAAAAAGAGATTTTGGGGAACAGTATACCTTTCCATCAGAACAATGGCAACCGCGAATTATAAACAAACAAGAAAATACATCAAGCTAACAATTAAAAAACGTTAAATTCCGGCACCGGCACATTTTACCACGAAATGTGCCGATTTTTTTATTCCTTCAGCAAACAGCATATCTGTGCTTGTCAGTGATTCAGCTGACGCGCTCCTCTGCCCGTGCCTGCAGCGAACAGGAACGATGACACATCGGCCTTGAGGTGCCCATGCAGACAGAAAAGAAGATCATCCACACGCTGATCATATTGATCATTTCGCTGCTGATGGCTGTATATGTGATTAACACGATCGGCCACACCGGAAGGATCCGCGCGCTGGACGCCCTGGTGGACGAGGTGATCATGGACACAGCAAGCGGTGATTTGGATGCGGCTCAAAAAAAAGCCGCCGGGATCGTACTGGAAAACGACGATTCCACGGCTGACAAACGGCGATATGAAAGCGTACGGAAGAACCTGATCAGGATCATCGAGAATTCACGGTGACCGGCGGACGGAAACGCGTTTTCATGTGAACATGGGATAAACCAAAAGAAAACTCAAAGAGATAAACCGATGAAAAGACTGATCGCCCTGATGATGCTGCTGTGCCTGCTGCCCGCGCCCGCCCCGGCGGAGGGGGCCGCGAAGCTCGAAACGAGGAGCGTGCCGGTGTACTGCGCGGGGAGAAACGACTACCGGTCCGCGGCGGATATGCTGCTGATGCCCGCGTTCACGCTGTACTACGCGGACGGGGTCGACGACCTGCCCTACGCGGACGTTCGCGAATTCATGAAGCTGGTCAATCTGGTGGACGCTTTCGAAGATCGGGATATATACGGCGGCGAGCCGATCGGGACCGGAACGGATTATACCGCCGCCCTCGACGAGGAAAAGGCCGTGTTCACCTGCGCGTACGAGCCCAGGGGAACCGAGCTGGTGATCGATTTCGAGGCCGGGACCGCGGCCTACACCTGCATGGATACGTTCGGCAAGAGCCCGGAGTTCGCGCCGTTTGAGCTGCAGACCAATCAGCTGGACTTCCTTGAGCGCATCTATGACATGAGGCAGAACCGCCTGGGCACGGCAAGGACGATCTCCCTGAAGGACTACGGCATCCCGATGCTCGTCCGGGACGGCAAATACCTGCTCCCCCTGCACACGGCCTTCGACCTGATGATCTGGGTGCCCCATGCCCCGGGGAAGATCATGTGCTGCAACGGGGCGGCCATGTTCATCAGCGACGGGGACAGCATGTTCGGCTTTACCGACGACCTGACCGAACTGGGCGAGATCTATTTTGCCGAAAAGCCCCGCGCGCGTTCGCCCGAGCTGGCGGAATACGGTTACAACGAGCTGTGCCTGATGCTGGATCACTTTTACGGCCTGAAGAACGCCCACCACATCACCGATTTCCGCGGCTTTTTCCGGAACAACGGCTATGAGGAAAAGCTGAAAGACGCGGACACCGTCACGGCGGACCAGGCGCTGCTGGACATCATTCAGTTCGCTCTGAACGATTTCCACAGCAACTATTACTACCCCTCCTGGATGTCCGGAACGGAAGAAAAGCTTTCATATGACGGCACGGGGTTCTCAAGCGCCGTCGAGGAACGCAAGAACGCGGCCTTCGAGGCGGCCACCACGAACAACTGGCCGGAGATCTATCAGGAATGCGGCAATACCGCCTATCTGTTCCTGCGCAGGATGTACACCGTGATCGATTCCGAGCAGTTCTACGCTTTCGACGCGACGGATAAAGACAACCTGTACATGGACGTGGTCGCGATGATCCTGTATGCCGATAAGATGATCAACCGGGAAAACAGCCCGATCGAGAACGTGGTGCTGGACCTGAGCATGAATCCCGGCGGGGACGTGAACTCACCGGCGTGCGTGCTCAGCTGGTTCCTGGGCGAAGGGTATATGACCATCGCCAACTCCTTCACCGGCGGGCTGGGCGTCGGCCGGTACAGGGCGGACATCAACAGGGACCGGGAGTTCACGGACGAGGACAGCCTGCGCGGCAGGAAAAAGCTGTTCTGCCTGATCTCTCCCCTGACGTTCTCAAGCGCCAACCTGACCGCGGCGATGCTGAAAATGAGCGGCGAGGTGACATTGATCGGCCAGACGACCCGCGGCGGCAGCGGGATCGTGACCCCGGCGGTGACCGGGTGGGACAGCGTGTTCTCCATGTCCGGTTTCTGGACCGTCGTGACGGTGAAAAACGGCTCCTGGTACGACGCGGACACGGGCGTGACGCCGGATGTGTATATCGCCGATCCAGCGACGTACTATGACAAAGAAGGGGGCTGTGAAAAAAGTCCCGACAAAGAAAGAAGGATTCAACCGAGCTGGAGGGCTTGGCTGAGTCCTTCTTTTCTGGTATCATTTAACTGCGATGAAAAACAACACCGAAAGGAATTGTAGCACAAAGCAGGGAAGATTGCCAGTGTTCATCGCAGAAAGTCTGGAAATCTGCGATCCGGTGTTGGCATTTGACAGGATCATGGAGGAGATCGGAATCGAACAGTATCTGAAGCCGGAAGGCAGAAGCCGAAAGGGACGGCCAGGGTACTGTCGGGTCAATATGCTGAAGACAATCTTGTACGGCTTTATGGACACAGGGTATGCATCGCTCCGTGAACTGGAGGATCGGTGCAAGGTGAATCTGCGTTACATGTACCTCATGGACAGCGAGACGCCAAGCTATCACTGCTTCGGGGACTTCATCAACGAGGAGTTATCCGAGGGGATCGAGGATATCTTTAAAGCGGTGATGGGGTACATCCGAGAAAAAGAGCACGTGGATATGCAGCATGTGTACATTGACGGAACGAAGCTGGAAGCCAACGCGAACAAGTACAGCTGGGTCTGGCGGAAAGGGACAGAGAAGTCGCGGTACAAGCTATTCGGCAAGGTAACGGCGCTGCTGACGGAGATCAACGAAGAGATTGCCTGCACCGGAGTTCATGTCGAAACCGCGACGGAGTACACGCCGGAGCAGCTGCAGGAGCTGGCCGAACGATACGCCGGATTGGTCGGGATAGACTGTCAGCAGTTCAAGCACGGGCGCGGGCGTCACAAAAGTGTTCAGCAGCGGCATTACGAAAAGCTGGTGGTCTGCGCGAAGAAAATGGGCGAGTATGTGGAAAAGCTCAGGATCTGCGGAACGGAGCGCAACAGCTACTCGAAGACCGACCACGACGCGACCTTTATGCGGATGAAGTGCGACTACATGGGGAATGACCAGCTGCTCCCCGGCTACAACATTCAGATTGCGGTGGCAGACGAATACATTGCCGCTGTGGATGTCCGGCAATACCGATCCGATATGGACTGCTTCATTCCCCTGATGGAGAAATTCAAGTCGCTGTATGGGTTCTATCCTCGCTACCCCATCGCGGACGCGGGCTACGGCTCCTACAACAACTACATTTACTGCCAGGAACACGGAATGGAGAAGTTCATGAAGTTTCCGATGTACAAGAAGGAAGCGGAGGACGAGAAGTACCGGAATGATCCGTTCCGTGCAGTCAACTTCAAGACTGACGCAGCCGGAAACCTGATGTGCCCGAACGGGAAGGTATTCAGGTTTGCTTACCGGAAAGCGGTCAAAGGTAATCTCTATGGCCGGCAGGAAGAGGTTTATGAATGCGAGGATTGCAGCGGCTGCCCCTATGCCGGACAGTGCAAAAAGTCCGACCGGAATCGCACGATACGTCTCAACCAGGAACTGACATCGATGCACCGGGAGGTGCTGGAAAACCTGGAGAGCGTTCACGGAGCCCTGCTGCGAATGAATCGGTCCATCCAGGCCGAAGGGACATTCGGCATCCTGAAGCAGGACCGCAACTACAAGCGGATCGTGCGCAGAGGTCTCGATTTTGTGAAACTGGAGCTCTATCTGGTTTCTATCGGCCACAACCTGTACAAATTATATAACAAAAGCCTCCGCTCCCAAACCGCTGCCTGAAGGATTCCAGCGTGCCAAGTTGGGGGTAAGGGGGTTTTTGCGCTTTTCGCCTTTCTTATGCCAAATCAGAGTCATGCTAAAAGGGCTGTGATGCCCGGACATTTTCTCAATGCCCTTCTTTCACAGCCCCTTTTCTTTGGTGATCCTATTGAAACTCGAACCATGAGTCCATCGATCGATGGGGCGCGGAGACGAGCGCCCGCGGTGCGGGGTGCAGTGAGTCGGAAGCGTGGTGAGCGGGAGGAATTTTCGAGCAGACATCGATCTGCGAAGAAAAGCTCCCCCGCGAACCTGACCGAAGCGAAGCAAGACCATAGGTTCGAGTCCTATTGCGACCACCAACACGAAGCTCCTGAACAAATTGAACGACAAGGTGAAGGACCTGCGCGGCTATCATCCGGACACCGGGGAGATGAACCAGGAGGCGTTCTTCAAATTTTCCGACTATATATCCGGCTCCCTGTCCCTGGTGGATCTGATGAAGAACATGATGGACGCCGTGGACTTCATGGCCGGGCACGGTATCGGCATGGTGCACACGGTGAGCGGCGTCGGATTTTTAATGGACCTTGACATCACGCTGGAAAAGCTCTTCGCCAAATCCCTTACAAACGGGTTTCAGCTCCGGGTATTCCCCCAGCCGATGAACGTGAAGGCGGCGCTTAAAAGAAAGCTGCCGCGCATCGGCGGGTGCTTTGAGAGCGCGCTGGACGGGTGCTTCGGGTCCCATGACGCGGCCATGCTGGAGCCCTATATCGATAAGGAGGGCGGCAGCGGCGTATTGTATTACACGGACGAGAAGGTGACCGCCTTCTGCAAGGAAGCCAACCGGGCGGGCCTGCAGATCGAGATGCACGCCATCGGCGACAAGGCCTTTGATCAGGCCGTCCGTGCCCTGAAGGCCGCTCTGGATGACTGTCCGCGCGAGGACCACCGGCACGGTATCATCCACGACTGCCTGCCGACAGAGGAAGGAATCCGTATCTGCGCGCAGTACGGGATCCAGATGCCTGTCCAGAGCGCCTTCATCAACTGGAAGCAGGAGCCGGACACCTACCTTGAAAGCATCATGGGCGCGGAAAGGTGCGCTCGTCTCAACCCGATCCGCACGTTTAAGGACGCGGGGATCAATGTGTCCTTTGGCTCCGACGCGCCGTGCACCACCCCGGACCCGATCATGTGGATGGACAAAGCCGTCAATAATCCCAACCGCGAGGAAGCCGTCACGGTACAGGACGCGCTCAGGATGTGCACCATCAATGGCTGCCGTACGACCTTCGACGAAAAGGAGCGCGGCAGCCTGGAGGCCGGCAAGATCGCCGACATGGTGATCCTGTCCGCCGATCCGTACACCGCGGAGCCGGAGAAGATTGCTGAACTGAAGGCTGAAAAGCTGATCCTCGGGGGCCGGGAGTACGTGAGCGCGAAGCGTTCCGTGTTCAGCGCCGTATGGGACGGCCTGAGAAGCCGCGGAGGCGGGTACTGACGGATAATTCCGCATAAGGAATCAATTGCCAGGTTATGAAAAAAAACCCGGACACTGGCTGTTGCGTTACTTGAAAAGAAAGAGGTTTTTTCGTATAATAGAGTTGGCAATGAATTTGCTTTTGTTTTGTGTTGGCTTTTAATGGGGTATGTCTTTAAAAGACCAGGCATGAAACCGCAGCGGCGGATGCGCGTGATTTTGCAGGGCGGAAATCTGGGAGGTTCCCGGGAGCAAACATAAGGGGAGAATAAGCAGTCAGCCATGATCATCGACATGCACTGTCATATCCTGCCGGGGCTGGACGACGGCGCCAGGGACACGGAAACTTCTTTGGCCATGCTGAAGTCCAGCGGCGCTCAGGGGGTGCAATGCATTGTCGCGACACCGCATTTTTACGCGACGCGTGATCGTGTGGACGCCTTCCTGGACAGGCGGAGAAAGGCCCTGGAGGCGTTGAAACCGCGTTTGATCGGCGGCCTCCCCGGCATTATTCCGGGCGCTGAGGTAGCTTTCTTTCAAGGAATCAGCCAGGCAGGCCGGATCGAGGAACTGCGCATTGAAGGGACAGACTGCATGCTTCTGGAGATGCCTTTCAGGCCCTGGACCGAAGCGGATGCGGATGAGGTAAAGCAGATTGCCGGGAAGCGCGGCATGACGCTGATCCTCGCGCATATTGAGCGATACCTGGGGATGAAGGGGAACGAGCACTTTCTGGATCAACTGTCGGAAAAAGGCATCCTGTTTCAGATCAACGCGGAATCCCTTTTGGACTGGCGGCTGAGGGGAAGAATGCTGAAAATGATGAGGAATGGGAAAGCTCATCTTCTCGGCAGTGACAGCCACGGGACGCGCCATCGGCCTCCGAATCTGGGAGAAGGCCGGGAAGTATTGAGGAAAAAGCTGGGACAGGAGTGCCTGAACAGGATTGACCAACGTGGTGAAGATCTGCTCTTTCGCGGCGCAGCGCCGCGGTAAAGGCGCGATACCGCGCGCAGACTTTATCCTTTGAAATCGTTGAGTTTTGGGGAGTGGAAACGATGAATCACGGGAGAGCGAGACAAAACATGAAAAATGTGCTGTGCATGCTTCTGGCTGTACTGCTGGCTTCCCTGCCGCTGATGACAGGCGTGGCTGAAGTGATGATCGATGACGATGATGATTATGACGAACCCATCTATATTATCTTTGAGGACGAAGATGACTCGGAAGACACGGAAGAAGACGAAACGGATGAAGTATTAAGCTCGTACGCCGGCGTGTGGCAGGCTGAAAACGCGACGATCTTTATCGACGAGGAAGATGATGGCATTTTCAGCGTTTTCATCTTCTGGAATATCGGCGACACCATGACAGATATCTGGGAATACACCTGCACCCTGGACGCGGAAACCGGCATGCTGGCGGGCGAAGGAAATAAAATCCACGAAGTGTATGACGAGGAAGGCGAAACGGTTTCCAGCGATGAGGTCTATACGGATGGATCCGTGATATTCATGCTGGAGGAAGATGCCCTGATCTGGCTGGACGCCAAAGAAAACGTTGCGAAAAACCTGCGTTTTGAACGCGGCGAAGACGAAGACATTTTCATCGAGGCCGACTTCTCGGATCCGGACATAGAGGAACAGGAAGAGGAAGACGACGAAAACGGATCCGAGGACTGATCCCCCATTCCCCGGGAAGCGAAATCGGAAAACCAGGATAACGCCGAAGACACAGCCCCTGTTTTGCGGTAAAAGGCAAACCCGAAAAGAACGGAAGGAGACATGAAACATTGACACATAAGAAAATCCTGTTCATCGTGTTATACATTGTTCTGGGCGCCGCGCTCGCAGCTTTGATCATCGCGGAGAGGCGCGCGCCGGAGGCCGGCTCTGAACTGGTGCGCCGGTTGCTGAACAGATGAGAGGGCAGCATTCCTCCGCCCACAGGAGCAGGCGCGGCGTCGTCGTTCTCCTGATCATTACGGCCGTTCTCGGCGCAGTCGGCATCGTTGCCCTGAGAAACGCGGACAGTTCAAAGATCGTTTACGACGACGAGACGCTCGCGAAGGAGGCGGCTGTTCTGTCTGAGGTGGTGGATGTCGGCGGTATCAGCTGCACACCCAGAAAGAACATCCGAAGCTATCTCATCATGGGTATCGATGACACAGCTGCCGCGGGTGATGGCTATACAATGGGCGGGCAATGCGATGTGCTCGATCTGCTGGTGGTGGATCATACAAACATGACCTTTCAGTATCTGCCCATTAACCGAAACACCCTGTGTGATGTGCGCTGGTATGATGTGGACGGCGAGGACATGGGTGTCGACAGAATCCAGATCGCCTATGCGCACGCTGTAGGCGACGGCGGTGCTTTCAGCTGTGAAAACGTGGTTGAAGCCGTATCGAACTACCTCGGAGGCGTTGAAATCCAAAGCTATATCGCGCTTGATATGTCCGCGATTTACACCATCAACCGGCTCGCGGGCGGTGTGCGCGTCACGATAGAAGATGATTTCTCCGCAGTGGATCCAAGCCTTGTGCAGGGGGAAACCATCACGCTGACCGATAAACAGGCCGAAACCTTTGTGCGTACCCGCATGAACATGACGGATGACAGCACCAATGAGGCGCGAATGCGGCGGCAGCAGGTGTTCGTGGACGCTTTAATGGATCAGATGCTTGAGAAAGCGAAATCGGATACAGAGTATGCGCTGCGCGTCTATGAGTCCCTTGAACCGGAAATGGTTACAAATATGAACGGAAAAGCATTCAGCCGATTTGTCAACGGATTGACGGAATGCAAAAACCTCGGGCCGATTGAGATCACCGGTACGATTGGCAGAGACGATCTGGGCTACGCGACTTTTGAGCCGGACAGGGACAGCGTCAGGGACGCAGCGATTGCGTTGTATTATCGACGGGAAGACGAACAAAACACTTGAGAAAGGGCCCGAAATGAATCAGAAAATTATTGCCGATTCAGACAGAACACTTCATGGAACCGATAACATAGCAGCCCAGGAGATCGATCTGGTTGGGCTTATGTGGATGCTGATCGGAAACCTGCGCTACCTGGTGCTGTTTTTCCTGATCGGCGCGCTGGTATTCAACGCTTATTCCTATTTCTTTATTCACCCCACCTATCAATCCACCGCAACAATCTATATCGTGAGCGCTTCCGGCGGTTCGGTGGTGGACCTGACGGACCTGAATATCGGCACATCCCTGAAGGCTGATTACAAAGAACTGATCATGAGCTATCCGGTGCTGGATCGGGTCAGCAAAAAGCTGGATCTGAATTGGTCGACGGAAAAAATGGCAGCGGCGATCAGTATCACCAATCCGACGGATACCCGCATCCTGAAACTGACTGCCACCGCCGAATCACCTGAAATGGCGATGAACATCGTCAACGCGCTGGCGGACGTCGCGATGGATTATCTGCCCGAAACCATGAGCACCGAAGTGCCGAATATCGCGCAGCGCGGGAGGCTGCCGGATCATAAGGCCAATCCGAGTTATTTGCGGTATACCGTAATAGGTGGCTTGCTGGGGGTTCTGCTCTGTGCCGCGTGGTTCGTGATCAAGAGCCTCACCGACGAAACGATCCGAACTTCGGAGGAAATGGAACGGTTCTTCGGCATGCCGCCGCTGACAATCATCCCCTATGTGGGGGCGTTTGAGCAGGATTCACAGAAACATTCCTCCGCCTTGCGCCGAAGTCACGGCAAACACAGGCAGGCGGACAGCGGCAGGAAGGCGGTGTGAAAAATGAAAACGATCAAAATAAACATTCCGGAATTGCCTTATGCTGCCGAGGAAGCCCTGAACCGTCTGCGTGTGAACGTCAAGTTCAGCGGAAACGATATCAAGGCCATCATGATTACCAGCAGCGTGCCCAATGAAGGCAAAAGCCATGTGGCGATATATCTGTGGAAAATGCTGGCGGAAGCAGGGATTAAAACCGTGCTCGTGGATTGTGACCTGCGCAAATCCGTGATGCGGAAGGAAATGCGCTTTGAAGGTGCGGAAGGGTATCAGGGGCTGGATTATTATCTGTCCGGTCAGGCGGAGTACGAAGATGTTTTGTATCGTACAAATATTGAAAACGGCGATATCGTTCCCGTCACCAATCTGCTGCAGAATCCATCCTCACTGCTGGAAGACACCCGTCTCGGCGAACTGTTCAGGAAGCTTAAGGATCAGTACGATTATATTATCGTCGATTCACCGCCGTTGGTTTCGGTGTCAGACGGTATTTTGATTGCCCAGCATTGTGACGGCTCCATCCTGGTTGTGCGCAGCGGTGAAACTCCGAGAAAATTGATTGCGCAAAGTATCAGCCAATTAAATCAGACGGACTGCCTTTTGCTCGGCTCCGTCCTCAATGGCGTCGAAACGACAAACAGAGCTTACGGAAGGTATTACGGATATTACTATTCCAAATACTACAGTGAGTATTACGGGAAGCATACGGATGAATAAAACGCGATGCTGCCGTGGTTATGCGTCGGTTTTCATGGGGTCTATGAGGCTATAAAAAGGCCGCGGCGCGGTCCCGGAATGACAAAATTTCCCTATTGCATCGGATGGAGAAACGGTGTATAATAATATTCAGTTATTTTTGT
>JAEEGL010645596.1_pt1 | contig 10593 bp, 9 predicted proteins | sample 9134231 | NCBI WGS metagenome assembly JAEEGL01 (sample SAMN16246548, study PRJNA631951) | gut metagenome | biome: gut microbiome; feature: rumen; material: fiber-attached | host: Bos | place: Iran: Karaj | collected 2018-10 | reverse complement strand
TCTTTGAGCGTAACACCATCTTCCAGGTGTTTTTTCACTATTGCCAATTTGGTTTCTCGTGTGATGAGCATAAAAGCACCCCCATAAATTGTAACCTCTCGGTCCAAATTATGGGGGTAACTTCATTGCTTCTGGCGGAGATGGTGGGATTCGAACCCACGAGCCCCGGAGGGCTAACGCATTTCGAGTGCGCCCCGTTATGACCACTTCGATACATCTCCGTGCATAATGCTGTCAAATTATATATAAATCTGAAGAATAATTCAATCTGCGTTATTCTGCAGATGAAGCGGTTCCGCCGGCCTTCGAGGCCTTCTTAGCTTTCCTCTCAACAAACCACGGACGGATCTTTCCTTCAAGGAAATATGCTGTAAGTGCAGTACCAAGACCGATCGCGGTTCCGGCCAATACATCAGTCGGATAGTGAACACCGACATAAAGTCTCGAGAACGCCAGAAGAACGGCATAGATTATTACGATAACTGTAGCGATCTTGAACTTACGGGAATCCGAGAAACCCTTCAGACCGAACATCAAGGAGAACAGGAATGCACCCGCGAATGCGAAGGTAATGCCTGCATGTCCCGACGGAAATGAAAAATCCGGCTGTTCTTCGATCATGAGAATCAGCTCATCGATAACGTAGTATGGTCTCGTGCGTGCTACAGCATTCTTAATGATGGCGTTAGTTACGATAAATTCGATCAGCAGACTCGCAGCCACGATATTACCGAATCTTCTTGTCCTTGGAACAAGAAGCAGCACCAAAGCTATAGCAATGCATAACACGCCGTAATCGCCGGTATGAGTAATAAACACCATGATCGGATCAAGCAGATCACATCTTATATGTTCCTGGATGAATAAAAGTATCGCTCCGTCCATTATGTCAACTCAACATTCTCGAGACTGTACTCGATCATTACTATCATTCCGATCGATACAGTAGTATCTGTACCGTTTACGCTGAACAGCTCCTCACCGTCCTCGACTGTATCTTCGTAGTAAGAAACTTCGTCGTCACTGACCTTAAGAGACATAGCACCGCCGTCCAAACTTAGAACGCATACGCCATTCTGATAAACAAAACCGTCCCCGGAAGGTGCATAGCCTGAAGCTGCACACATAGCATCAAGATCGAATACACTGTTGCCGTCTTCATCAGTCGTGATGAACTGATAGACTCTTCTGTGGATCGATACATTACGGCCGTCAACACTGTAGTTGAATACGGATGAAGGAATACCGTCATCAAGCTCAGGCGTCTCGCCTACAATATGACCGTTGCCAAGTCCGATACCAAGTGAATTACAGATATTGGCGTACTCACCGTCCTCGGCACAGATGATGCCGTTAATAAGCTCCAGTCTGCTCATACCGCCTTCAAGAAGCGTCAGGTTATAAGACATACCCGCATCATCAACATTACGGTTCAGTACTCCGAGATAGAAGTTTACAAGGAAGTCCTGGTCGGACATATCACGGTTGTTATACTCATCGCTTTGAACGATGACATTGACCATCTCGATACCGCTTCTGCTGCCGCTAATAAGTCTGGTTGTATTATCGGTAAGCTCGCTTAAAGTCGGATAACGGCCGAGCATATAGACGTACATCCTGTCTACGAATGCAAGGACACCTGCACTTTCCTCCGAATCACACAGATCGTTGCCCGTAATGATATTGAACGTTATGGTCTGGGAACCTGTCGCAGTCTCACCGTTACCTATGACATCAACGGTTACAGTTCCGACATTGGTATTGTTGGAATAGTTATCAAGCCAGTAGTCAACGCCCTCAACGAGAGTTCTTCCCTCGTAAGTCACTACGGGAGCGACATAGATAGTTTCACCCGTATAGATCTGATCGGGAACCGGTGCGATCTCGGCAAGCGTTAAGTCAGCGGGCTCGAGTTCAGTCTCGGTTACCTCTGTCTCAACCCCATCAGAAGCGGCCGCTCCACTCTCGTCACTGCCCTTGCCAGCTGCACATGATGAACTCATCAGCATAGCTCCTGCCAACACACATGAGATTATGATCTTCTTTTTCATGTCACGTCCTCCTGATGATCCTTAAGATCTGTCAAAGATTAAGCTTAATGATATTATCGAATCCCGCACTCTTGGCACGTGAATAGAACTTGTCAGTCTTCTTGGGATTAGTAACGAGCATAAGCGTTACGTCATACTCGCCTTCGAGCTTCTCAGACTCTCTTATTGCCTCGAGGATATCCTCGGTCTTGTAAAGAATAGCAGTGCGCTTTCTTGAACCTGCAAGCTCGATATTGTTCTCAGTAACAATAGAGAAGATCCTCTCGAAGCCGATAGAGAAACCTACGGCAGGGATCTGCTCGCCCGTAAATCTTCCGATAAGACCGTCATATCTTCCGCCGCCTGCGACAGTGCCTCCGAACTTCTCGGAAGCGACCTCGAATACAGTACCTGTGTAGTAACCCTGTCCTCTTACAAGAGAAGGATCGAATACTACATCGTAATCGGAAGAGAGCTGGTTCGATGTATCGATGATGGTGCGAAGAGTATTGATAGCCTCTGCTGCCTCACCCTCGCAATACTTAGCCATGTCGTCCAAAGTGATGCTCTCCTTGGAGATAAGCTCACCGAGGCTTGTGATGGCGGACTCAGGCATACCCTTTTCGCTCAGCTCGGAAGCAACGCCGTCGGGACCGATCTTGTCGAGCTTGTCGAACGTGACGCATACCGTGTCGAGTGCATCTTCGGGGAAGCCCATGGTGCGAAGTGTGCCGCGAAGGATGCGGCGGTCGTTAACGCGCACGAAGAACTTGCCGATACCGATCTTGCCGAGTGCCTTGGCTGTAACCGAGATAAGCTCGATCTCACAGCAGATGGAGTCGGAGCCGAGGATGTCGATATCGCACTGTACGAACTCACGGAGACGTCCTCTCTGGGGGCGCTCAGCGCGGTATACCTTGTCTATCTGAATACACTTGAAAGGATTCGGCAGACTGTTGCGGTTATTAGCATAGTAGCGGGAAAGCGGCAGTGTCAGGTCATAACGGAGACCTAAGTCGCTTAACTCCTTCTCATCGACGGGAGTCTGGGCAAGAGCAGACTCGAGCTTCTCGCCTCTTTTAAGAATCTTGAAGATAAGATTCAGATTATCGCCGCCGTCACTCTTGTCGAGGTTCTCGGCGCTCTCGATAGCGGGTGTGTAGATCCTCGTAAAACCGCAGTTAGTGTAGGTCTCGAGGATGGTATTCATGAGCAGGTCGCGCTTGGCGGCTGCATCGGGCAGGTATTCCTGCATTCCTTTTTGAGGTTTGATGTTCATATGTTTCTTCCTTTATTTGATCTTAGAGATTATAGCATTACGCATTGTCTTTTTTGTGCTTCTCTTCGTGTGATATAAGTGCCGTCTCGGCAGAGAGCACTTCGATCTTGTCCTCAAGCTGCGATACCACAAGCGACAGCGTGAATATCTTCTCGATAAGTAGGAAGATGATCACGAGGAATACAAGGTTCGCAGGAGACATTACGCCGACCTTGTTCGTAAGCCAATAAGTCGCTTCCGGGAATACCGCGATTAGAACGAGGATCACAGCGAACATCATCCAGAAGATCGCATGCTCCATCTTAACCTTATGCCTTCTTATCGTCCTGAGAATCCAGAAAGCCGTGAACAAAGCGGCGATCAGCAGCAAGATCCTTAAGATAGTAGACATATTACTTCCTCCTTCTTACCCACTGGAACAGAAGTATCGAGAAGAACATCTTCACCATATACCAGATACTGTTTCCGAGTGTCAGATAACTTGTGCCCGATACCCTCTCCTGCATCGTAACCTGGACCTCCTCGATCTTAACTCCGTGGTTAAGAAGGAAAGCCAGCGTGTCGGGCTCCGGACTGTAGTGCATATCGTAACCGAACTGCTTGATCATTGCCTTGTTAAAAAGTCTCATGCCGGATGTGACGTCATGGATCTTCTTACCCGTGGTGATAAGCAGCATGAACTCGATGAGATTGGATCCTAACATACGGAGGCTCTTCGGCTTCTTCACATCAACGAATCTCGAGCCGATGACGATATCGCAGTCAGTCTGCTCCATCCTTGCCACCATATCCTTGATAAAAGCGGGATCGTGCTGTCCGTCTCCGTCGATCTGGACAGTGCGCTCATAACCGTAATAATTGGCATATCTCATGCCTGCCCTGATAGCTCCGGACAGGCCTACGTTAACAGGCAGATCGAGAAGGTTGTATCCTCTTCTGGAGCACACCTTACGGGTATCATCCGTCGAACCGTCGTTGATGATGACATAGTCGTACTGCGGATAGTTATCTATGATGTTATCCACGACACTCTCGATATTCGAGGCCTCGTTATAGGCCGGGATCATTATCAGTTCTTTCACGTCTTCTCCTGTCACAATGAGTTAGAATCTTCACTTTTACTATAGAAATGTTCTATCAAATTGGCAACCCACCCGGGCCAGAACTTGCGGAGCATGAAGACATCTTCCTCCCTGCGCTTGTTCTCGCCGATGATCTCGGTCGTCGTCGACTCCCCGTGGATCCTGTGCGCCATGAGCACCTTATGGATGTACACGAACGAGCCTTCACGCCGCGACAGCGCTTCCCACGCCTGCCAGTCTATGTTGCTTCGCATCTCCCCCTCGAAAAGCTCATTTCCCGTCTTCTCCGTATTAACAGTAACAGCCGGGCAGCATATGGGATTGCCCATCGAGAGTGCACGCCTCCTTAAGAAGCGGGATTTCCACGCACTTTTACGCCTTAAGGGTGAGAGAAGCATCTTCTTGATCTTGAGATTACGGTTATCAGTAACGAGGTCTCCCCCTCTAAGCTCAGCATAATCAGTAAAGGCTATAAGCGGCTCCCAAGCTTCATTCATCGCCTTCAGGATCTCTTCCCTGTAATTACTCTCATAGACATCGTCCTGATGAGCTATCGTCACGTACTTCGTACCGGCACGCTTTACGGCTTCGTTCCAGTCGCCCGCGATGCCCATAGGCTCATGCTCATAGAGCTCGATGCCGTACTTACCGGCAAGTCCTCTTATATGATCGTTGGGAGTCGAGGTCGCGATATAGACCCCGCCCGGAACAGTCTGTCCCGTAACGGACCTTATGCAGTCCTCAAGATATGGACTTTCCTTATAAGCCGGTATTACGAATGAATGTTCCAAACGTTCTCAAGCATCTCCAAAACAAAGAATTAAGCCTGTTTGCCCGTATGCATTATACCTATATTAATAAAATATGTTAAACTTGAATATCAATAAAAACTGACAGCGGGGTCTTGATATGGCTGAGAATAATGTTAATAACGCGTCAGAGTCCATTTTCCGTAAGAAGACTCTCGAGAGGATCTCATCGCCGGAACAGCTGACCGACTATCTTCGTATCACCAATCCCGGCATCTGGGTCATACTTACTGCCGTCATCCTTCTTCTCGGAGGATTATTCGCATGGGCCATGATAGGCACGCTCGAGACCACTGCAGAGGTAAGAGTAGTAGTTACCGATGACAATGCAGAAGTTGTCTCCACAGGCAACGCAGTTATCACGGAGGACATGATCTTCCGCATCAATTCCACAGAGTATGTCATCGCATATACGGCTGTAGATGATTACGGCAGAGTATACGGCATGGCCGCAGTAGATCTTCCCGACGGTTCCTACGAAGGTACCGCGGTAATAGAACAGATACACCCCATCCAATTCCTTCTGACGAGCAACTGATAACATATGGCAAGTAAGAAGGTCAAACCGACAATCACTAAAGGTGTCGCCAAAGTCCCCGTAGTAATGCAGCTCGAGGCTCTTGAGTGCGGTGCCGCGTCTCTTGCCATGGTCATGGCATACTACAACAAGTGGGTGCCGCTCGAGCAGGTAAGACTGGACTGCGGCGTATCGCGTGACGGATCCAAGGCCAAGAATATATACCTTGCTGCAGAGCATTACGGATTTAACGTAAAAGCTTTTCGCATGAGTCCCGAATCTCTTAAGGAGAACGGACAGTTCCCGTGCATCATACACTGGAACATGAACCATTTCGTGGTGTTGAACGGATTCAAGGGCAAGAAGGTCTACATCAACGACCCTGCAAGAGGAACGGTATCGGTTTCCTGGGACGAGTTCGACAAATCCTTCACGGGTGTCACGATCATCCCCGTCCCTTCCGACAGCTTCGAGCCGTCAGGCAAGCGCAGGAGCACGATCGACTTCGCACGTAAGAGGCTAATCGGCGCAGGCGCGGCAGTGGCATTCGTAATGGTCACGACAGCCATCTCCTACCTGTTTGGCATCGCGAACTCCATCACATCGAGAGTATTCATGGACCGCTTGATCACGGGCATCAACGCCGATTGGCTGAACCCGTTCATATTCATGATGGTATTCCTTGCCGTGATACAGATCATCGTAGCTCTTATACAGACGCTCTATTCATTGAAGATCAACGGCAAGATGGCCGTCATCGGCAACACGTCATATATGTGGAGAGTATTAAGGCTTCCGATGGAGTTCTTCTCGCAGCGTATGGCGGGTGACATCCAGTCCAGATCTGCCATGAACGCATCCATCGCGGGTGTACTCGTTAATACATTCGCGCCTCTTGCCCTTAACACGATCATGATGATCTTCTATCTCGTTCTCATGTTAAGGCAGAGCCCGTTGCTCACGCTCATCGGTATCGCGACGGTAGCACTTAATATCTTCATGTCGCGCATCATATCCAACAGACGTATCAATATCACGCGTGTCCAGTTAAGAGACGCAGCCAAGCTCGAATCGACTACAGTTCAGGGTATCGACATGATCGAGACGATCAAGTCCAGCGGCGCTGAGAGCGGTTTCTTCCGTAAGTGGGCAGGCTATCAGGCATCAGTAAATGCACAGAATATCAAGGAGATCAAGAACAATCAGTTCCTCGGAATGATCCCTGCTTTCTTCAGCACTCTTGCTAATTACGCAGTTCTTATCGGCGGCGTATACCTTACTATGAACGGCCAGTTCAGTCTCGGTGCGATCACGATGTTCCAGGGATTCCTCGGAGCCTTCATGTCCCCTGCCATGATGCTTATAAGCGCAGGCCAGACCATTCAGGAGATGAGGACTCAGATGGAGCGTGTCGAAGACGTTATGGAATACCCTGAGGATGAGAACGTAACCATCACGGGCGATGCCGGCGCGGAGTACACGAAGCTCAGAGGCAAGGTCGAGCTTAAGAACGTATCATTCGGTTACTCAAGACTCGAGCCGCCGCTTATCGAGGACTTCTCCCTCACGATGAATCCCGGCGACCGTATCGCCATCGTAGGACCGTCAGGATGCGGTAAGTCCACTATCTCCAAGCTCGTGTCAGGTCTGTACAAGCCCTGGAGCGGAGAGATACTCTTCGACGGTAAGCCGAGGACATCTTATCCCAGAGAGGTCATGACCGGTGCGCTCGCGGTAGTAGACCAGGATATCATCATGTTCGAGGACACCGTCGCCAATAACATCAAGATGTGGGACAACTCGATCCAGGACTTCGAGATGATCCTCGCAGCGCGTGACGCACAGATTCACGACGACATCATGAAGCTCCCCGGAGCTTATGAATACAACCTTAACAGCGGAGGTAAAAATTTCTCAGGCGGCCAGCGCCAGAGAATGGAGATCGCGCGTGTACTCGCACAGGATCCCACTATCATCATCCTTGATGAGGCTACTTCCGCACTCGATGCCAAGACGGAATTCGAGGTAGTTAACTCGATCGTCAACAGAGGCATCACCTGCATTGTTATCGCGCACCGTCTCTCCACCATAAGAGACTGTAAAGAGATAATCGTTCTCGACAAGGGTAAGGTCGTAGAACGCGGAACACACGAAGAACTCATGGCACTTAACGGCGCGTATGCCGACCTTGTCACGAGTGAGTAAGGAGGAGAAGCATGGGATGGTTTGAAGACCAGATCAACGAGAGGCGTAACGCCGACCGGCAGCTCCTTGAGGACTCATTCATCAAGGTAGCGGGTGTAGTCATCGGCAATAAATTTGCCGACGACTATGTAGATTCGAGGATCATCACCAAGACGGCGATCGACGAGATCTTAAAGTACTATCATCTGGATACCACGGACATCCCCGATACCATCAAGGAAGTCGACAAACAGCTCGATTACTGCCTCAGGCCTCACGGCATGATGTACAGAAGAGTCGAGCTTACCGAAGGCTGGTATAAGGATGCTTACGGTCCCATGCTCGCCTTCATGAAGGACAGCGGCACTCCTGTCGCACTTATCCCCGGCAAGATATCGGGATACACGTATACCGATCCTGCTACAGGCAAGCGCATTAAGCTTAGAGGGTCGAGGTACCAGCTTTTCGACACGGATGCGATATGCTTCTACCGTCCCCTTCCCCAGAAGCCGCTCAAGATCATAGATCTTATGATGTACATGCAGAGCTGCCTGACGTTCAACGATATCATAATGATCGTGGCGGCGACGCTGGCCGTGTCCGGAATCGGACTGTTCATCCCGAGGATCACCAAGACCCTCACGGGTCCTATCATAAGCAGCGGCAAGACGACTGCACTCATCGGCATCTCCATAGCCATCGTCTGCATATCGCTGTCGTCACAGCTTTTGGAGAGCACCAAAGCGATGATCATGTCACGTCTGGATACAAAGACGTCGCTCGGCGTACAGGCATCCATGATGATGCGTCTTATGTCGCTGCCGGCATCCTTCTTCCGTAAGTATAACCCCGGTGAACTTAAAGCGCGTTCGATGTCTGTAAACCAGTTATGCTCGATGATAATGAGCATGATAATCGGCACGGGACTTACGTCGGTCACGTCACTTATCTATATCACGCAGATCTTCGGGTATGCGCCTTCGCTTGTAATACCTTCACTCGTCATCATCGCGGTCACGGTCCTCTTCTCTGTCATCACCACGCTCATGCAGATCAAGATCAACCGTAAGCTCATGAATCTAAGCGCCCAGGAGTCCGGTCTTTCCTACTCGCTTATCACGGGCGTACAGAAGATCAAGCTGTCGGGCGCGGAGAAGAGAGTCTTCGCCAAGTGGCTTAACCTGTATTCCGACGAAGCGGCGCTTTCTTATAACCCGCCTATGTTCATCAAGATCAACGGAGTTATCTCGACTGCGATCACACTCGCGTCAACGATAGTAATGTATTACGTCGCAGTTAAGAGCGGCATAGACCAGTCCTCTTACTTCGCCTTCAGTGCGTCTTACAACATGCTTGCAGGCGCTTTCATGTCACTTGCAAGCATCTCTCTCTCAGTAGCAAGTATCCAGCCTATACTCGAGATGGCAGAGCCGTTCCTTAACAACGAGCCAGAGACAGCCGCGAACAAAGAGATCGTTACACGCCTCTCGGGCAGCGTCGAGCTCGACCACGTCTCGTTCCGCTACTCCGAAGAGACTCCTTACGTACTCGACGACCTCTCACTTAAGGTAAAAGCCGGCGAGTATGTCGCCATTGTAGGCCGAACGGGCTGCGGCAAGTCGACTCTCGTAAGACTCCTCCTCGGCTTCGAGAAGCCTGAGAAGGGCGCCGTCTTCTACGATAACCGCGACATCAACAGCCTCGACCTGCCGTCGCTTCGCCGTAACATCGGAACTGTCACTCAGGACGCGGGTCTGTTCCAGGGAGACATCTACTCCAACATCGTCATCACATCCCCTGAGCTGTCTCTTAACGACGCCTGGGAAGCAGCGCGAAAAGCCGGAGTTGCAGACGACATTATGGCAATGCCTATGGGAATGAATACGATCATATCAGAAGGCCAGGGCGGCGTATCAGGCGGCCAGCGCCAGCGTATCATGATTGCACGTGCCATCGCACCAAAGCCTAAGATCCTTATCTTCGACGAGGCTACATCCGCGCTCGATAACAAGACTCAGAAGATGGTTAATGATTCACTTGATTCGATGGGCTGCACACGTATCATCATCGCGCACCGCCTGTCCACCATCAGGCACTGCGACCGCATACTCGTACTCGACGGCGGCAAGATCATCGAGAGCGGAACTTATGATGAATTGATCTCCAAGAACGGATACTTTGCCGAGCTCGTCGAGAGACAGAAGCTTGATATTAGCTGCTGACTTTTTTCCTGACTTTTCCGGCAAAAAGTCAGTCTTTTGTTCAGTAGGAGACTTCGGCTGACTTTTTCGCTGACTTTTTTCATCATTAGTCAGTAAAAAAGTCAGTCAATAGATTCCAAGCATAACAAAACCCCGGAACCGAAGTTCCGGGGTTTGATAATTCCTGTATTGAGAGATTATCTCTTGGAGAACTGTGAAGCCTTACGAGCCTTCTTCAAGCCGTACTTCTTTCTCTCCTTCATACGTGCATCTCTTGTAAGGAAGCCAGCGGACTTGAGTGTTGCCTTGTAAGCATCCTCATCTGCCTCTACGAGAGCCTTAGCGATACCGTGACGGATAGCGCCAGCCTGGCCGGAGATACCGCCGCCGATTGCCTTAGCGATTACGTCGAACTTGCCAACTGTATCTGTAGCAACGAGGGGCTGACGAACGATGAGCTTCAGTGTATCGAGACCGAAGTACTCGTCGAT
>JAEEGL010458151.1_pt1 | contig 10593 bp, 6 predicted proteins | sample 9134231 | NCBI WGS metagenome assembly JAEEGL01 (sample SAMN16246548, study PRJNA631951) | gut metagenome | biome: gut microbiome; feature: rumen; material: fiber-attached | host: Bos | place: Iran: Karaj | collected 2018-10 | reverse complement strand
GCAGACCGAAGGGATTCGGCTCAAGGTTCAGATCGCTGTATTTGGCGCGGAAATCCTGGTTTTTGTACCACGCGAGGATCACGGCGGCGATACCGGCGGCCGCGCCCGGGTCGCGCAGGGGCTCCTGCCTTAAAAGGGCGTAGAGCACGGCGGCGCGCAGGATCGGAAAACGGAGATTATTGAAGAAGAACGTTCTGCCGCGGAAGGCGGCGTCGAGCCGTTTGTAGATCGGCACGTACTTCGGGAGATTGCCGCTCTCGGTGCCGAAGGCAGCCTTGATCTCGGGAAAGATCTTGGGATTATAGAAAATCAGATCGTTCGGCCGTTTCGAGGAATCGTTGGGGTAAACGGCGACGGGATTCACGAAAAAGACGTTGTTTTCTTCGGCGCGCACGGAGCCCGTGAGCACGATCGCGTTGTTTTTGCTGCGCCGCACGAGCTCTTCGAGGGGCGTGAGTACCCGGTCGTCGTAAGAGAACCGCGCGAACAGCGGGATCGGGATCACGATCGCGGTCTGGCCGTTCTGGCGCATCACGTCGAGCGTCTGCAGGAAATACTGGACGAGGTCTTCGCCATTGAGTTCGGAGCGCTCGATATCGCCGTCGATATCGCCGTCCTCTTTTTTGTCGTTTTTCGAGAACAGGCCCTTTTTCTTCTGGCCGGCCTCGAACGCGCCGATGCTCAAGCTTCCCACGCACTGCATCCAGAATTCCCTCTTGGCGTTTTGGGGGTCGCGGCCGAAGTCGTAGACGTAGCGGAAATCATCCTGGAACAGCTGATAATGGAGATACGGCAGGAACTGCACGCGCAGCAGCGATTCGATATAATATTCGTCGTCCTGATTCGCGAACACGAAGTGGAACAGGCCCTTGGAAGCGTCAAACATGGTGTTTCTCCTGTCGAATTAGTTCGTGTAACCGGTCAGCACCGAGGCGAGATAAGCTTTGTCGACGTACAGCGCTGGCTTCACACCGTAAACGCTGTCGCCGCGCACGCCCCAGAGGTCGGGGCGCGTGCCCTCCCACGCCGCGGTGAAGCTCTCGTTCTGGCCGCCGGTGCGCATGATCCACCGGTCGCCCATGCCGCGCAGGACGCGCTCGTAGAGCTTCGTTTCTTCAAGGCTGAGGCAAAACACCTTGTCGACCGTGAAAACGGCGCTGGTGTTCTTTCTGTCGTAAACGGGGTTCGGGAAGGTGCTCAGCGTTGCGGGCAGAATATGGTCGCGCACGCCGTTGAAGCTCGGCATGGCGAGATATTCGCCGTTGAGCCACTGCCGAAGCGGGCTGTCGCGCCAGATCGTGGGCTGGCCGTTCAGGCTGAAGCTGCGCTCGAGCGTGGAGCTGCAGAGCAGCAGCACCTTGTCGGACATGGCCTTGAGCACGGTCCAGTAGCCCTCCGCGAACGCGATGCGCTCGCCCTCGTGGAACTTGTAATCCGGGACGGGCATGGTTTTTTCGGCGGGCGTGCTCTGATCCGCGCTCCCCTCGGCTGAGACGCCGGGGAACGAAAGGCGGAAGGGCGTGGCGACGACGCGCCCGTCGATGATCGTCATGATGTAATAAGCCCCGTCGCGCGTGATGAAGTGCAGCACGTTCTGGAAGCCGGCGACCGACACGACGTCCTTGAGCGCGGAGAGCTTGCCGTTGAGGGGCTCGAAATCGGATTCGAGGGTGCCGTTCGCCTTCAGGAAGATGCCGGTGCCCTTGCATTCGCACACGGCGATCATGTCGACGGCCACGAAGCGGTCGAGACGGATGGACTTGACGCGCCCGTTGCGGAACAGCACGTAGTCGCCCACGATATCGGCCACGTTGACGAGCGAGCCGAACGACGAGGCGGTGCCGAGGGTGTTTTCGCGGATGCCGCCGTCTTTGCGCACGCCGACCACGGCGCCGTTGACCACGGTGAGCCGGGTGATATCCGTCCAGCCGCGGCACTCGAAATCGTTGGTGGAGATCACCGTGCCGTCTTTTTTCACACCGTAGATCGTGTAACCGTTCACGAGCACCTGCTCGACGTCGTTCCACAGCGTCTCGTCGAGAAACACGGGAGCATCCTTTTCAAAGGTGACCACGTGGCCGTCGTTTGTGACGGCGGCGGCGAAGCGGTCGACCGAAATGCACTTGAGGCCAGAGATCGCCGAAAGCCCGGCGCTCTTTTTGAGGGCGTTGGTCTGCACGGTCTCGGTGGAGGCGTCGATGGCGTAGATATCGCCGCTGGCGCTGACGTCGTAGAGCTTGCGGACACCGAAGGCGGACCGGATGAACATCTGGTCGGGAAGACGGTTTTCGCGCGATTGCGGAGCGCCCTGCTTTTTCAGCACGGCGTCGGCCGTGGCGCCGAGCCAGTCGCGCAGGCCGTCGTTCACCTCGCCGCGCAGTAACAGCTCATACAGGGGCTCGCGCATCTCGTCGGGCAGTTCGCCGGCGTCGGCGAAGCGCTGCAGCTTTTGCCCCGCGGCGCGCACCAGCGCGCGGAAAGCCTCTTCGTTCGCGCCGGAGAGCGCCCCCTGCTCGTCAAGCTCGCCCAGCATATCCTCGTAGCAGCTGACCGAGACCTCGTTTTCAAGCGAAAGCCCCGCGCCGGACATCTGTTTTTGCAGCGTTTTGATCTCTTCGTCCTGCAGCTTGAAATACGTGAAAAACGACAAAACGCAAACCTCGCTTTCCGGTGATCCGTTGTGCGTAAAACGCGGGAAAGATCCCGCCGCGGCGCATAATACGCCGCATTATCAATACTCCGTAATATTTTATCATTGTATGAGGCAAATTACAAGATTATTTTTCAGTATTTTTTAATTTTTTATATTTATATCCGGGCATAAAAAAGGAGCGGATCTCTCCGCTCCCGATAATTCCGGAATTGTTATTCGTTATACAGCGCGAGCAGCTTTTTGGCGATCTTGTAGACGTCGCCGCAGCCGAGGGTGATCACGAGGTCGCCGGGCTCGGCGTTCTCGTAGAGATAGCGGGCGATCGTGTCGAACGACGTAAAATGCACCGCGCCCTCGATCTTGTCGCACAGGTCCTTCGTGTGGATGTCGTAGGTGTTCACTTCGCGCGAGCCCATGATCTCGGTGAGCACGACCCTGTCGGCGATCTTTAACACGTCCGCGAAGTCCTCGAGCAGCATATAGGTGCGCGAGAACGTGAAGGGCTGGAACACCGCCCACACGCGCTTGTAATCCATCTTTTTCGCGGCCTCGAGCGTGACTTTGAGCTCGGCGGGATGGTGGGCGTAGTCGTCCGCCACCGTGATGCCGTTCGGCTCGCCGAGGATCTCGAACCTGCGGCCGGCGCCGCGGAATTCCTCGGCGTGGGCGAGCACGTCCTCAATTTTCGCGCCGGCGTTGACGGCAGCCGCGATCGCCGCGAGGGCGTTGAGCACGTTGTGTGCGCCCGGGATCGAAAGGCGGACGTGCCCCTGCTTAGCGCCGCGGTACATCACGTCGAACTCCGGGAAGGCGCCGCGGTTGAACGTGACGTTGCGCGGGTACCAGTCGTTCGTATCGGCGCTGCCGAAGGTGATGAGGTTCTTTGCGCCGGAATCCCTGACAGCGCGCACGGTCTTGAGGTCGTCGCCGTTATAGATCACGGCATCGCGCGCCAGAGCGGCGAACTTCGAGAACGCCGCCACGAGGTTATCCATCGTTTTGAAGAACTCGAGATGGTCGGCGTCGATATTCAGGATCACAGCCACGCTGGGGCTGAGATCGAGGAAGGTGTTGGCGAATTCGCAGGCCTCGACCACGAGCATATCGTCCGTGCCCACGCGCCCATTGGCGTTGATGAGCGGCAACTTGCCGCCGATGACGGCGGACGTGTCGACACCGGACTGCAGCAAAATCTGCGTGAGCAGGGCCGTCGTGGTGGTCTTGCCGTGGGTGCCGCACACGCCGATGCAGTTGCCGAATTTGCGCGTGACCGCGCCGAAGAGCTTGGAGCGTTCGAACGTGGGCACGCCGGACGCGCGCGCCGCAACGAGCTCGGGGTTGTCGGGCAGCAGGGCCGCCGTGAACACCACCATTTCGGCGTCGCCGATGTTCTCGGCGCGCTGGCCGAGCGTGACCGGGATGCCGAGCGCGCGGATGCGGTTCAGCGTGTCGCTTTCGTTGTTGTCGGAACCGGAGAGCCGGTAGCCCTTCGCGTGTAAAATCTCGGCGAGCGGGCACATGCCTGCGCCCCCGATGCCGATGAAATGGATGCGCCTGACGGAATCAAGCAGCCGATCTATATCGAACAAAACGATCACCTTTTGCGTTTTTTGTTTATATATAATATTATGACCAATTTGTGAAAAAGTCAAGAACTTTTTCTTTTTCGCGCCGCCCTTCAAATCGGCGCAAGAATCGCTTGACTTTGACGGGACATTATGGTAAAATTCTGTTTAATTATAAGTTCTCGTAAGAGGTATTCTGGAGGGATATATATGACTGCCTACGATTTCAGAAACGTTGAGGGAAAATGGCAAAAGATCTGGGAGGACAAGGGCGTGTTCCACGCGAAGGATTTCGACGAGAAGCCGAAGTTCTACGCCTTGGTGGAATTCCCCTACCCCAGCGGCGCGGGCATGCACGTGGGGCATATCAAGGCGTATTCGGGCCTTGAGGTGCTCACGCGCAAACGCCGCAAGGAGGGCTATAACGTCCTGTTCCCGATCGGCTTCGACGCCTACGGCCTGCCGACCGAGAACTACGCCATCAAGACCGGCATCCACCCCCGCGAAGTGACGGACAGAAACATCGCGAAGTTCACGTCGCAGCTCAAGCGCGTGGGCTATTCGTTCGACTGGGACCGCGTGGTGGACACCACGCAGGAGGACTACTACAAGTGGACGCAGTGGATCTTCCTCAAAATGTTCGAAAACGGCCTCGCCTTCCGCGACAAGACCCTCGTCAACTACTGCCCCTCGTGCAAGGTGGTGCTCTCGAATGAGGATTCGCAGGGCGGCAAGTGCGATATCTGCCACTCCGACATCGTGCAGAAGTCGAAGGACGTGTGGTACCTGCGCATCACCGCCTACGCCGACAGGCTTTTGCAGGGCCTCGACACGGTGGACTTTCTGCCGAACATCCGCCTGCAGCAGGAGAACTGGATCGGCAAATCCACCGGCGCGTTCGTCGATTTCGGCGTGAAGGGCGTTGACGAGAAGCTGCGCATCTACACCACCCGTCCCGACACGCTGTTCGGCGTGACCTTCATGGTGATGGCGCCCGAGCATCCGATGCTCGACAAGTATAAAGACAGTATCAGGAACTGGGCCGACGTGGATGCCTATCGCGCCGAATGCGCGAAGAAGACCGAGTTCGAGCGCACCCAGCTCGTGAAGGACAAGACCGGCGTGAAGCTCGAGGGCTTTTCGGCCGTGAACCCGGTGTCGGGCAAAGAGATCCCGGTGTTCATCTCGGACTACGTGATGATGGGCTACGGCACCGGCGCGATCATGGCGGTGCCCGCGCACGACCAGCGCGACTGGGAATTCGCCCAGAAGTTCGGCGTGGACATCGTGGAGGTCATCAAGGGCGGCGACATCACGAAAGAGGCCTATCCCGGCGACGGCGAAATGGTCAACTCCGACTTCCTGGACGGCCTGACCGACAAGAAGACCTCGATCGCCGTGATGTGCGAAAAGCTCGAGGAACTGGGCGTCGGCGAGGCCGGCGTGCAGTATAAGATGAAAGACTGGGCGTTCAACCGCCAGCGCTATTGGGGCGAGCCGATCCCGATCGTCTATTGCGACGACTGCGGCATGGTGGCCGTGCCCTACGACGAGCTGCCGCTCAAGCTCCCGCCCATGGAGAATTTCGCCCCCGGCTCGGACGGCGAGAGCCCCCTTGCGAAGGTCGAGAGCTTTGTGAACTGCACCTGCCCGAAATGCGGCAAAAAGGCGCGCAGAGAGACCGACACGATGCCCCAGTGGGCCGGTTCGAGCTGGTATTTCCTGCGCTACGTCGACCCGCATAACGACAAGGCGCTCGCCGACATGGACAAGCTGAAATATTGGGGCCAGGTGGACTGGTACAACGGCGGCATGGAGCACGTGACGCGCCACCTGATCTATTCGCGCTTCTGGCATAAATTCCTTTACGACATCGGCGCCGTGCCCACCGACGAGCCTTACGCCAAGCGCACGGCCCAGGGCCTGATTTTGGGGCCGGACGGCGTGAAGATGAGCAAATCGCGCGGCAACGTGGTGGACCCGAACGAGGTCGTGGACGAGCTCGGCGCGGACGTGCTGAGGACCTACGTCCTGTTCATGGGCGACTTTGAAAAGGCCGCCCCATGGAGCAAGGAATCCGTGCGCGGGTGCAAGCGCTTCATCGACCGCGTGTGGGCTTTGCAGGATCTGCTGACCGAGGGAGAAGGGTATTCCAAAAAGCTCGAGGCGAGCTTCCACCGCACGGTGAAAAAGGTGTCGGAGGATATCGAGACGCTCAAATACAACACGGCGATCGCCGCCCTCATGACCCTGCTCAACGAGATCTATGATACGGGCGCGATCACGAGGGATGAGCTGACGACCTTTATCGGCCTGCTCAATCCGTTCGCCCCGCACGTGACCGAGGAGATCAACGAGCGCCTCGGCAACACCGAGCTGCTCGCGAGCAGCCCGTGGCCGACCTACGACGAGAACAAGTGCGTGGAGGACGAGATCGAGATCGCGGTGCAGGTCAACGGCAAGGTGCGCGGGAAGCTGATGATCCCGGCCGACGCCGGGGCCGACGAAGCCATCGCCGCCGCCAAGGAAGTGGACGGCGTGAAGGCCTTCACCGCAGGCAAGACCTTCGTGAAGGAACTGTACGTCAAAGGCAGACTGGTCAATCTGGTCGTGAAATAAGAGAGGGAGATCTTTATGAAGTATTCGGGATTCGAGTTTACGTATTTTCTCGACGGCGCGAAGCACGTTGTGAACGCCGAAAACGACGCGTTCGAGCTGAAAGCTGACGTTTCCGACGGCGGCGTCAAGGCCGGCGTGACTGCAAAAAAGACGCTCACCCTGCACCGCGTGGACCTGAAGTTCGACTTTGATTTTGAGAAGGACGACCGGTTCTTCTCGAACGGCTACCAGAGCTGGACGACCACGCGCGAATACATGGCGACAGACAAGATGCGCGACATCACGCCGATCGCCAAGGGCAGGCTCAAGAACCTCGCCGGGATCTCGGCGGACTGCCGGTTTGTGGACTTCCCCACCGAGGCGGGCAGGTTCACGTCGCACTGCTATACCTACGTCAAGCGCGGCAAGCAGATCTTTTTCGCCGGGTCGCTGACCGAGCGGCAGGGCTTTACGGTGTTCTACGCCGACATGAATAAAAACAGCTTGGTGATCTCGAAGGACGTGGAGGGCGTGACCCTGCACGCCGGCACGGAATACGAGCTGTTCGACGTCGTTTTTCTCAACGGGACCTACGACGAAGTGTTCGACGAATACTTCCGCCTGATGGGCGTGAAGAAGCCGAAGATCGGGCACATGAGCGGCTACACCTCGTGGTATAACTACTTTCAGAAGATCGACGAGAAGACGATGCTCAGGGACCTCAACGCCCTTGATATCGTAAAGGAGAGCGTTTCGATCTTCCAGATCGACGACGGTTACGAGACCTTCGTCGGCGACTGGTGCGACCCGAACCCCGAAAAGTTCCCCAAGGGCATGAAGTTCATGGCCGAGTCGATCCACGCCAAGGGCTACATGGCGGGCATCTGGCTCGCGCCGTTCTCGGTGCAGCTGAAGAGCCGCACCTATAAAGAGCACCCCGAATGGGTCGTGAAATACCCCAACGGCAAGCCGATCCTCGGGTGCGTGGGCTGGGGCGGCGCCTATACGCTCGACATCTATAATGACGACGCGAGAGCCTATATCAAGGGCTTTTTCGACACCGTGCTGAACGACTGGGGCTACGACATGGTGAAGCTCGATTTCCTGTATTCCGAGTGCATGTATCCGCGCAACAACAAAGCGCGCGGTACGATCATGTGCGAGGCGATGGATTTTCTGCGCGAGTGCGTGGGCGACAAGCTGATCCTCGGCTGCGGCGTGCCGCTCGGCGCGGCGTTCGGCCGCGTGGACGCCTGCCGCATCAGCTGCGACGTGGACCTCAAATACGGCGGCAAGTTCTATAACAAGCTCGGCGTGAACAACGAGGTCCCCTCGGCGCAGAACGCGATGAACAACTCCATCTTCCGCCGTCACCTCGACGGCAGAGTGTTCTGCAACGACCCCGACGTGCTGTTTTTGCGCTATTCGAACCTGACCTTCACCCTCGAGCAGAAGATCCTGCTCGCGGCCGTGAACCACATCTTCGGCAACGTGCTGTTCGTTTCGGACAACGCCGAAGAGTATAAGGGCGCGGACGTGGAGGCCCTGAGAAAGGTGTTCGCGAAGAGCGAGTTCAAGGTGATCGACGCCAACTACGTGTCGGACGACGACCTGACCGTGGAGCTCGAAAAGGACGGCAGGAGAAAGATCCTCGCGTTCAACATCAAGACCGGCAAATCGAACGTGGAGGATATCATCGGCATCCCCACGGTGAGATAAAAAAACGAAAAAACTGCCGCGGATCCGAAACGGGTCCGCGGCGTTTTTTATGCGTTAAAACAGGTCCGTCAGCTGTGTGAGGCTGTCGACGGTGTGATCGGGCGGGTCCGCTGCCGCGAGGGCCGTCTGCAGCCTGCCGAAGCCCTGCCTGACCCAGACCGTTTTCATGCCGACGGCCTTCGCCGGGGCGACGTCGTTATCGATCCTGTCGCCGATCATGCAGGCTTCTTCGGGGCGGCAGCGGGCAGCCTTGAGGGCGTATTCGAATATGCGCGGGTCGGGCTTCGACGCGTGGACGTCCGACGAAGAGATCACGTATTTGAAATATGGAAGAATGCCGAAGCTTTCGAGGCGCTCCGCAAGGCCCCGCGCCTGATTCGCGATCACGCCGAGGGCGTACCGTTTCGCAAGCGTTTCGAGCACGCCGGGGGCGTCCTCATACAGCGTTTCGAGCTCGAGCCGGTAGGGCGCGGCTGTTTTGATGCCGTACTTATCGAGCACGGTGCGGTACTGCGGCAGCCCAGCGGCCGACGCGAGCCCGATCCCGCTGTAAATATCGTCGGCGGAAAGGCGCAGGCGTTTTGCGTCTTCGGCGTCTGCCTGCTCCCGGCAGCGCGTTTCCCACACCGCGTCTTCATTGACGAGCGTGTAGCCGATATCGAAAAACAAAACTTTCATCAGCATTTCCTCTGAAACGGTCAACCGTCCGCCGCGGAGGCGGGGGCGAGATAGGGGGCGATCCGGTCCAGCATATAACCGGCGTATTCTTCGGAAAGCCCGGCGTCGTAACCGACGTCGGCGGCTTCGGTGTATTCCTGCAGGGCGTTCCGGATCAGCGGAAGATACTTTTCAGGCAGATGCGCGAGCGCCCACTCGCCGCCCTCTTTTTTCGAGAGCACGCTACCCTCTTCGCAGAACGCCAGCACTCTGGCCAGGTTCAAAGTCAAATACATGGGGTATTCCGTGATCTCCTCCGCGGCGCCTTCAACATCGAACCAGATGGAATCCAGATAATCCCCCGCCGGGACTTCGCCGAACGCGTTTTCGATCGCGGGGCCGTAAAGACATCTGCCGCGCGCGCGGATCACCATGAAATGCGCGGCGAGATCTTTGTCGGTGCCGTTCATCTCGCGGATGTATTCCCCGGGGTCTTCGCGGTACCGGTCGAGGTGCCCGGCCGAAAAATGCAGTTCGTAGGGCGTGGGATAGACGAAGAGCCTGCACACGCTTTCGCGCACGACGCTCATCTCGATCCCCTTTTCCGGCGCGGCGGCGTTGAGCGCCACCGTCATCTCCATAAACGCGCGCTTCGTTTCGTCGGACGGGGTCTCACGCACGGTCACGATCAGATCGACGTCGCTTTTGTCGGGGTTGAAGCAGCCCATCACGGCGGACCCGTGCAGATAGACCCCGCGTAAGTTTTCGCCGAGAATATCCTTTGAACGGCCGACAAATTCGTTCAGCAGTTCATTCAACGGTTTCACAATTCTTACCTTCTTTGTTAAATATGATTACGGCGGGGGCCATCAGCCGATGACCTCATAGCGCAGACGGATATAAGAATCGCGCAGGACGTCGCAGGCGGTCAGTTTCAAAACGCCGAGCTTTGACAGCTCGTCCGGGGACGTGAGAGATCCGCCGTCGATCAGCGTGGGGGTGTCTTTGCCGCCGACCAGCACCGGGGCGACCACGAGATCCACAAAGTCTATAAGCTTTTCGCGCAGGAGCAGGCCGTTCACGGTCCCGCCCGACTGGAGCGTCAGCCGCTCGCAGCCGAAGTCTTTTCTGAGCCGCGCAAAAGCGTCGCCGAGAGAGATCTTGTCCTGAAAAATGATATGCAGGTTGTCGGCCTCCACCCCGAACGCGGGATGGTCACGGTTGGAGGTGATGAGCACGAAGGTTTTCGATTTCGCGCAAAAATACCGCACGCCGCGCGAAGTGAGGTGGACGTTGTCGAGCAGCACGAAGGACACCGGCGATTTCGGCGGGAAGGGCTTTTCGTTTGCGCCCATCTTCGCCTGCACGCGCCCGGTGTTGAACGACCACAGGTCCGTGGTC
>JAEEGL010278252.1_pt1 | contig 10593 bp, 9 predicted proteins | sample 9134231 | NCBI WGS metagenome assembly JAEEGL01 (sample SAMN16246548, study PRJNA631951) | gut metagenome | biome: gut microbiome; feature: rumen; material: fiber-attached | host: Bos | place: Iran: Karaj | collected 2018-10 | reverse complement strand
ATCATAAACGTCCGTGCGGCGAACTTGTCGCTTGCGCTACGCAGATTCTCGAAGAATACGTCCAAAGCAAAAAAGCGAGCGCGTGATCAACGTCCTTCGCCCCCCCAATAATTGACGGCCAGCTCTTTTAGGAACTGGCCGTCAATTATTGAGAAAAACGCGCAAATATCACGAGACTTCGCGCGTCACTAATTGTTTCCCAGAGACTCAAACCGTGTCAAAAGGTAATCGAACGTTTCGTCAATGAACGGCGAAACAACGGATTCCACTTCGCCGTGATCACATGCGGCGGCAATCGCAGGATCAATCGGCAGTTTGACGATCTTGTCGATTCCATATTTCTTAGCGACTTCTTCAATTTTGCTATCGCCAAAAATAGAATGCCGTTTGCCGCAATCGGGACATTCGTAGTACGACATGTTCTCGACGAGCGCAAGAATGGGGATGTTCATCATCTCCGCCATCTTGATCGCCTTTTCAACAATTAAGGAAACAAGGTCTTGCGGCGTTGCAACCACTACGATTCCTTTAATCGGAATTGACTGAAAAACCGTCAAAGGCACGTCGCCAGTCCCCGGAGGCATGTCGACGTACATAAAGTCGACGTCGTTCCAAATAACGTCCGTCCAGAATTGCTTTACCGCTCCCGCAAGAATGGGACCGCGCCATACTACCGGCGAAGCGGGATCGTCGACGAGCAAATTGATCGACGCGACGGAAACGCCCGTCTTCGTCTTGACGGGCATAACTCCAAATTCCGAACCGGTCATTCGTTCCGAGAGTCCAAACGCTTTTGGAATCGAAGGTCCGGTGATATCCGCGTCAAGAACGGCGGCTTCGTAACCGCGACGGCGAGTCGAACAAGCGAGGAGCGCCGAAACCAACGATTTCCCCACTCCGCCCTTGCCGCTAACGACTCCGACCACGTTCTTAATGGAACTCATTTCATGAGGTTTCTCAAGAAAAGACTTCGGATCTTTACGCGAAGAACAATTTTCTCCGCAAGAACTGCAATCGTGGGAACATCCGGAACCGTTATTGTCCCCGCAATCATGGGAGCATCCGCTCATAATCAATCTTTCTAGCGTTTAAAATCTCAAGGATCGTGAATTAACGCAAAAGCAAACAAAAGGCGAAACGACTTCGCGAGTCGATTCTCAAAAGATAAACCACTAATTCTCGCCGTCTTTCAAGGCGACATATTTCCTGATTTCCTGGAAAAGACGCCGAGCGACGTCCAATTTCGGACCGACGACTTTAGCGCGAATCTTGCCGTCTGAATCCAATATTTCAACGTGCGAGGACGTTCCATTGATAGAACTGGGATCGTTCACTACAATCAAGTCGCAGCGTTTGCGATGCAACTTCTGAATAGCTCGAACGTGATGGTCGGACGTCTCCAAAGCGAAGGCGACCAGCCATTGACCCGGCTTCCCGTTCTCTCGTCCGCGTTTCATAGAACCAAGCGCCGCCATTACGTCGGGAGTCTCGCGCAAGCGTAGCAACAATTCGCCGTTTTTCTCGGGAGAACGGATAAAATCGTCCTTGGACATTTTGTCGTCTAAAACGGCGAAAGGACGGTAATCGCAGGGCGCGGCGGCGCCTATGGCTCCGTCGCACTCGTGAAAAACCTGCATGGCCGCAACGTGCATCTCTTCTGTCGAGACGACATTAACGACCGTCGCTTCTTTTGGATACTCTATGTCGACCGGTCCGCTAACGACGACGACTTCATACCCCTCCTCCAAGGCGGCTTGAGCGAGCGACGCGCCCATTCGACCGCTTGACGCGTTCGTCAAATACCGAATAGGGTCAAGATACTGCCGCGTCGGGCCGGATGTGATCAATACTTTCGACATTGAGTCGTCTATGTTCTATAATCGGTAAGCGCGCCGACAAAAAACTTTATTTCATCCGTTAAACGCCGGTTGAAACAGAGAAAAAACGCACGCTCCAACAGCAAGTCAATATACTTCTTTAGAGTCAAACGTCAAGAGCCGACCGAACACGCGAACGCACTTAAAAAAGCGGCTCTTTACGAGCTGTCCGTTATAAGCGTAACTTGTTTTTTTCTTGCGTTCTTCCAAACGGTTTCAGTCGAACAACAATAATAATGGGAAACTCTTTGTTCGTGAGAATTCATAACCTGCGAGAATCAAATGAACCTACCTACGCAATCTGGCCGCTTTCTGTATAGAAAGAACAAAAGCCTCCGCTATATCTTGGGACTGATTGTTTTCTTCGCGTTTTCTTTAATGGACGCGGATAATTTAAGATCAAATCTCCAATCTGGCGTTTCTTCTTACGGTCAGGAAGATTCCGAACCAACCTTAATCTACAGCACAAAGAACAACGCGTCCGTTTTCAGCAAACGAACACGAAAAGACGCCACGCCGGTCGAGTCGGACAATATCGACGAACAGGAAGATCGTTTAGAAGTCGATAATCCCGGCGAAAACGAAGAGGAAAACTCTTCTTTAAAAAACTCTCTGTCAATCGCGGAAGAATCTCTTTCATCCGACGTTGCTGAAACGTCCGAATTTGCTCTGGCGCCTCCTGAGAGAGACGTCGACGTTCTCATCGATATGCGACACGCCTACGACTTTTCGGATTATCCATTGACGATCGACGATCGCCTTTATCATAGAATTTATTCGTTCCATCGAGCTTTTGCCTATTTAAAAAGCCAGGGCGTGCAAGTTGAGAAATACGAGTCGGACGAACCGCTCAGCGACGAAATCCTGTCGAGATGTAAAACATTGTTTCTTAATCTTCCTTCGGGAGATAAAGAACCCTTTTTGCTCTCTGAACTCATATCGATCAAAAAGTTCGTCGAGGAGGGCGGATCGGCGTTTTTTATCGTAGATCATACCAACTGCTACTTTCATCAATCCCGCCTAAAGCCTCTTTTCCATGAGCTGGATATTGAACCTCAATACTACGGCATATGCGACGCGACCCAAAACATCGGTTCGGGCTACGGTTGGATTTATCTCAATAAGTTCACGCCGGGGCCGATAACGGATAATCTACGAAAAATCGCATTTCAAACCGGCGGCGGAGTCGATCCGCGCTTCGCCGTCGTCTGGTCGAGCGAAGCCTCCTGGCAGGACTCCGCTAACATACCCATATACGGCGAGGCGGATCTAGGATATTTTGGCAATTTCATTCGCGATTCAGAAGAGAAAATCGGGGCCAACGGAGCCGTTCTCGCCAAGAAAATCGGTCAAGGCAAGGTCGTCGTCGTTGGCGACCAGAATATGTTTTCTCCGTTTTTCCTTCAATATCTCGACAACTACCGGCTTTGGATTAATTCTTTCGCGTGGCTGTTAAATGAGCCCGAACTCGGTAATCCTCAAAAGTACGTCGCGTCGGGCGTCGATGAAAAACGCGTTTTGTGTTGGGAAGAATTCGGGCCAAACGCTAAAAGATTCGGCGATCCCGATCCAAAAGGCTATTACAACGTCTTCGCCGCCTTGTGTCGATATTACAACGTTTTTTGTGTTGCAAACGACGACTCGGAAATAGGGCTCGCTTCAAACGTTTTGATATGGATCGACGCCAACGAAACAACGTCGCAAGAAGGGATTGAGTTCGCCTATAAACAACTGACAGAAGGAAAGACGCTACTCGTTCTTGATCCGTCGGACGGAGTCCTCGAAAAAGTCGAATCTCCGATCGTCGCTATTGTTCGCCGTTTGGAAGAAAACGGCGTCCGTACTAGCGAACCGACGGAAGAAGTCGAAGAGGCCGCCTCGGCGTTCGCAAAAACGATCGAATTCTCAAACGGAGGAAGAATAATAGCGCTTCATGGAAAAAGCTCGTTTGATAATTCAAACGTCCCCGCGCCGGAGTCAAAACCCCTCTTTTCACAGCAGGAAAACCTCAACACGCTGCTGAAAACAATCGACCTGGAATTAGATGAGAAACGGGAAGAATCGCGTTAGAACGATCGTCGGAGCCATTTCCGAACGTTACCAATTCATCATGACGTCGTCGTTCCCGCTCGATTGATCGGGCGAATACTGGGGGTAAAACACGTGATGAAGCCCTTCCGTCACCGGAATCAAGGCCTCTTCCGTTTCGTGCTGCGTTAACACGACGTTTTCGCCAATTTTTCTGACTCTGCTTTCAGCGACGGTCATATAGAGTTCATTAACCAGATAACGCAATCCGGGGAACACAAAGCACACGGCGATCAATACGCCCGCTATTGTCGACACCATCATGTCAGACACATAGCTCTTGTCGTTCCCTTTGTTGTTTTTCGTCTGTTTGTAATCTTCTCCGCGTGAAAAACCGCGCGGGGTACAGGCGCGAAAAGCGTTGATTGTAAAACGTCCAACCAAGACGGGGGGTTCTGTGACGAACGTCAACGCCTTGAAGAAAGCGTTGCCAAAAGAACTGCGTTCCTGTTTTTCCTGTTCGTCGACTTCTTCCCAATAGAACTCGTCCAACTCGACGGTAGTCGGAATATGACCAAGCAGTTCCGCCAGATACGACTCTTCTGCGCTTAGCGTCGGACCGACTTCTTGATCTTCGTCGTCCAGCTTGACGGAATAACTAATTCCGGTTCCTTCCAGAAGAACGGTTCCGAATTTCGGAACGACGTACTCTTCGCCGCTAAAGAACGGGGCCCCCATGTCGGCTCTTCGGGCAGTTCGCTCGCCGTAACCCGTTCGAACAAAATCGAAAGCGGAAATTCCGGCGTCGTTAAAAGCGCGAGCGGACGGCGCGCTTTGTCGATACGCCGATTCTCCGGCATTATACTCAAACGGAACGAGATGAAACGCGCTGGAATCAGAAAAGACTCCGACGCCTTCGATACTCGCCGATTTATCGGTAGAAACCTGGAAAGGAACAAACTTGCTCCCGCGTTGCGCAAGATATAACTCCGACTCGTCGGCGGAGCGCCCCCTTAAGGTAAAAACCGAGGATTTTTCCTTAGAAACGTCAATCGAACGCAATCGCCCCGTCGTATGAGCAATCGTTTTTGCGACGGCAATTGAGGGCGCGTCGAATCGACGCGAATTTGAAGAACAAAAAAAAGCGTCCTCGACGTCGTTAAGCGCCCCTACGGACGAGACGGTGCCAGTTCGGGGAATTCTTGCGTCGACCGTTTTTGAGAGATCTACGTCGGAAACGGCAAAAGAGAGTCGAACGTCTTCGCGTCTGCGAGAAAACAACGACCGGGCGCTTCGGGACGAACGCTTTCCGGCCTCGGAACGCGACGTTTTATCGGTAGAAAGCTCCGTCGCGCGTTTAAAAATAAGACCGTCCGAATCAAGACGGCGCGGAACGGAAACGATTTTCGGGATGAATTCAAATCGACGCGTTCGGCGTCGATTTAACGGGGAAACAGACTTATCGACAACGACTCCGGCGTTCAAATCGGTCGTCTTCGACAAATCTTCGGATCGAGGCGGCGCCGACAGAGAAGCGTCGGAAGAGACGTCTTCTTCGTTGGCGGCGGGACCGTCAAATTCGTCTTCGGAGAAAACGCGTTCCTTTTTCCCCCTGCGAAAAATGGAACTCAACCGTTGAGACCAACGTCTTGACGCGACGTCAAATCCTCCCCCGTACGTTGATTCAGGACGCGTCGTTTCGGTCAACTCGGCAAAAGCGTCCGCAAGTTCGGAATCAGCGCGCATACGCTCCTCGAGCGCGGCAGATTCTTCCGAACCTAAACGTCCAAGCAAATAGTCGACTAAAAGGTTGCGATCTGAATAATTCATATACTGTATGCTTCGCCGCTTTCGCGACGTCGCGACGAAAAACGGTTTTTCCGTCGCGTTTTAAGGAGCGATCGCCCTTTTACAAGGCTTAGGCGAAAACCAAACTCGCCGCTCGCTCGCGATATAGTTCCGGATGTTCGCTGAAGAGGAAAAAGCTCAACTGTTCCAACGCTTTTGTTATCCGGCGCGACACGGTGGAAACGGTCAAATGCAGAGCTTCCGCCACGCTTTGACGCGACCAACCTTGAAAAAAGACCAGCTCCAAAATTTGACGAAACTTGCTCGGCAATTTTTCCATCGCCCGACGAACGCCGGTCGCCGTGTCCAGGCGTTCCATTTCGTATTGAGGATCGACTTCCCGACCTTCAATTTCGTTTGCCCAAACGCCCTTTTCGTCGTCAGGAGAATTCGCCGCGTCAAGGGAAACGGCAAAGACGCGACGATTCGATTCGCGCAAAAGATTGATCGTTTGCGTAGTCGCAATTCGGTAAATCCAAGGATGAAACCGCCTCGACACGTCAAATTGACCGAGCTTTTGCCATACTCGCGAAAAGGTCGCCTGCAACGCTTCCTCAATTTGATCGTCGTTAAGCTTGTAACGACGCTTGAGAAAACGGGCCAAACTCGACCGATAACGACGAGTTAATTCCTCAAAACAGCGCTGATTGTTGAATGTACGATATTCGACCACTAACTCTTCGTCAGTGAAATCGGCCCAATAGGAAACGCAAACGGAAGTCTCAAAAACAACGTTCATCATTAACCTGCCAGGTATTGCGGCGGGCGTCTGCAATTTCGTCAAAAAAAGAGGCAAGCCACGATTTCGACGTTTGCAAAACTATTCCGCCGCGCACAGTATACAAAGGAAACGACTTTTAAAAAAAGACCAATTTCTTCTTTTTTAGGAAAAAACGGTCAGTTTCTAATAGGACGATCAACCATACGACGTTAAACGTCGCAACTCACGTTTATTCGCAGTTCGTCGCGCGATGGGGGAACACGCGAAAAACAAAAACACGTTCCCAGACAGGGAAAAACAAAAACCGAAACGAATCAATAAAAACTGCGTTTGGTTTTCTAAATAAATAGTATGTGAAAACAACACACCTATCGTGAAAAATTTTCTATTTTCTTTAAAAAACAACAAAATATTCTTTTAGATAGTGCAATATAAGAACCTCTAATCGGTCTAACTATATGTTTTCAACAAATCTTTTCTTCAAAATTGATCTGGCGTCCAATAAGCAAAATAACTAGTATCGTGTCGTGCGTTTGCCGCATGAAACGAACGCAGGCGCTCAAACGCCAAACGTCGCTGAAGCGTCGCTGTAAGAATCGCCGTTTTTCCACACGAATGAAATCTCGGGCATGACTACCAAAAGCGAAACAACAAAAGATCGAGCGAGTCTCACCATAAGGCGGATTGCGGCCTCGCTCGTTATCGTCGCGACGGTCGTTTCATGTTTCTCGGGTTGCAACGCGGTTAAGCGAAGACTGACGATTACCTCCGAACCGTCCGGAGCTCTCGTCTACCTCAACGACAAAGAAATCGGAAGAACGCCGATCTCTCAAAACTTCGTGCATTCGGGGACGTACAAAATCCGCTGTTGCAAAGAGGGTTTTGTAATGGAAGAGACCTATTACAAGGCGGGAACTCCGTGGTACCTCTACCCCGGATTCGATTTCATCTCGGAAAATTTCGTGCCGGGCGAAATTCGCGACGAGCAACACTGTCATGTGGTTCTAACGCCAAAGCGTGAGATTACCCCGGAAGAAATTAAGGATTCAGCCGTCAAATTGCGCGACGAAGCCCATAATAAATTTCAATTTGAACAGTAGCGCGAATCTCCGACGGGATCCTCCCGTATCCGAAAAACAGTCTCTCCAACGCATATCTTTTCTCTAACAACCGAAAACTCGCGACAAGACGCCTCCGCGTCTTAACTCTGTAAAAAAACGTAAAAGAACGAAACTCCCCCTTGCGACAATCAAAAAGCGAGGTAGAATCTTCTCCAAACCTTGAACGGAGACTTGCGATCGACTCCTCGATTCCAGCTTCTCCGATCGACTCGCGCAAGCGTTTCGAGGTCGTTACAAAACGGCTGTTCAAGACGACAATTCGCCCAGACGGCGCAAGCGCCGTTCTTATTAGCGCAAAACTTTTGCGTATCGTTCGTTTGTTTTGTGACGGAGCGTATGCTCTCGCGTTTTTGTCGTAATTTGCTTCTAAGTTTGCGAGTATAGCGTTGTTTGTCGCCTCGGCGGAACTTTTGAAGCGGAAGAAACTGCGATTTCTTCAAAGAGGGAGTCGGCGGGAAATACGCCGACATTTCAGGTAATAGAAAACACTGTGTAAAAAGGTTGCCGCGATGGAAAAATCGATGACATTAACGCACAAAACGTTTATGGCTAAACCCGGCGAAGTTGAACAAAAATGGTACCTTGTCGACGCGACGGACAAAGTTGTCGGTCGTCTCGCCAGCGATATCGCCATGATCCTTATGGGCAAGCACCGCCCGACTTATACCCCCCACGTCGACACGGGCGATTACGTCGTTGTCACCAACGTCGACAAGGTCGTCTTCACCGGACGCAAGTGGGAAAACAAACGTTACACCTGGACCACCGGTTACACGCGTCTGCGTAGCGAATCAGCCGCTGAACGTATGGCCAAGCATCCGGAAATGATCCTTCGTGAAGCTGTTCGACGCATGCTTCCGAAAAATAAGCTTGCCGTCAAGATGCTCGGCAAACTCAAGTTGTACACTTCCGATCAGCAACATCCGCATTTTGCTCAGCAACCGGAAGTTATTGAGCTTGGCGTCAAGAAGTGATTCGCGAATAGGTCTAGTTATACGATATAAGGATAAAAATAATGATTAAACGCGGCAACTACGTTATTGAAGGCAACGGCAAAAACGACAAATTGGGAACCGGTCGTCGTAAGACCGCCATCGCGCGCGTTCGTATTCGCGCCGGTCAAGGCCGTATCAGCGTTAACAATCGAGAATTTGAAGAATTCTTCCGTTCTCTCCAACTCCGCAACGCGGTCCTCGCTCCTCTGGTGGCCACTGAAAAACGCGACTCCGTAGACGTCGTCATCACCGTCTGCGGCGGCGGAACAACCGGTCAGGCCGACGCGTGCAAGCTCGGCATCGCTCGCGCTCTTAAAGAATACGATCCCGATTGTGAAGCCGTTCTTCGCGAAAAGAGCCTTCTTACCCGCGACGCTCGTGAAGTCGAACGTAAGAAGTACGGTCTCCGCAAAGCCCGTCGTGCGACCCAATTCTCCAAGCGTTAATTTTACGCAAAGCGTTCGCAGTATGGCTTGCTGAGAAATTGGCGAAGCCACCGACTAAAAAGGTCTCCTTTTCAGGAGGCCTTTTTTTGGGGTATTTTCTCAAATACAACAAGGAAAAAGCCTGTTATTCAGTTGTTTTCAAGTATGAAACAACTGATATCTCATGGTAATCAGTTACAGATAACTTTTTCATCTGTCCCCGAACAGTTGAATGAATTCTAGTTCTTTTGCATAAAGTATTTCTTTTTATATTTTCTACCGGTTTGCTAGTGGCACAGAAATCGGATATCACATACAGTCAGTCATAAAATAAGTTACTACTTCGTGAGTATTATTACGGGGAGAACTTGTAAAATACTCATTCGTAAACTATTGTCAGTAGACATTCCAGAAATGTCTTCTAAGATATTCTTATCGATAAAATTCATACAAAAACTACATCTCTCGTTCAAGCTTCGTGCCTATCCGTCTCCATTCCAGTCAACGATAGTCATATTGCTACTTCGGCCATCAAAACTTGATATATGTCCAGTAAACACCTCGCAGATTTTTCCATGGTGGATTGACGTTTATGTTGAAATATAGTAGCCGGAGTAATATCTTCAGGAGATGAAATGCTACTTCAACAGAATTTAGGTACCGGTACTGTTCCCATAGTTAAGCTCCCCTCGTATGAGACTGATTGACTCCTTAAAAAAGCCAACCAGATAGTCACATTATCGGCAAATCCATCTATCATACTAAACATGAGAACTGCCATTCATATACTTGAAAACAAAATAGGGTTGGAAAATATCGAAATTTCTGTATCAGCACATGGAATTTTAAGCTATAATATAATTAAAGTTGGTATTATGCTTATGTAGCATGAAAAAGTGTCAAAGAATAACCAACACGACTTTTATGCATAAGAAGTTGGTAGAGAAAAGATCAATCGTTTTTTAAAAAAGGATTTGGCATAAATAGTAACTGCTACACAGTAACATGAGCAAGCTGGTAAATAACAAAAACGATACAAAGGAAATAGATGAGAATAATATAATAATGCGCACTATATATTCACAAATGGTATTTCCTGAATTATAGAATGTGTCCTTATTTGTTGGACTCTTTTTCATTACTATGAAAAAACGCGTTGTTATATTGAATGGAAAGATTGCTCCCGATGAATAACAGGAAAAAATTACGTGTTTTTGAAGCTTTCTCTGGTATAGGAGCACAGGCTTCTGCTTTAGATCGAATCAACATAAATTATGAGATTGTCGGCATCAGTGAATGGTTTATTAATGCAATTGAATGTTATGCTGCCATCCATTGTGACGATGTCGAAGTAGAAGTCCCACAAAGAATTGAGGAAGTGGACGAATACTTGTCAAGATTCACTTTTAGTGCCACTTCTGTTAGACCTACAAAGTTATATTTTTTGACAGAAGATCAGAGAAGAGACTTGTATCGTGCGAATAAAAAAACAAACAATCTAGGGTCTATCATGGATGTAAAAGGTTGTGATATGCCCGATACAGATTTGCTCGTCTATAGTTTTCCATGTCAAGATTT
>JAEEGL017403650.1_pt1 | contig 10594 bp, 6 predicted proteins | sample 9134231 | NCBI WGS metagenome assembly JAEEGL01 (sample SAMN16246548, study PRJNA631951) | gut metagenome | biome: gut microbiome; feature: rumen; material: fiber-attached | host: Bos | place: Iran: Karaj | collected 2018-10 | reverse complement strand
TCGAGATGGCCGGAGGCCTCGCCGATGTAGAGCATGCCGTCGGGGCCGGTGGCCATGCCGTCTATCGGTCCCGCGCCGGGGTACATGAGGCCGCAGGATTCCGCCGTGTGGGGGAGCGCATAGTCGAGGAAGGCCACCTTGTCGGCGTCGGGATCGTACCGGAAGAGGTTGTGGGTGCGGCAGTTCCAGGTGGCGTAGTAGCTGCCGTCCGGCGCCAGCGTGACGATGTGCGGGACGCTCCCCATGTACTGCGACCGCCTGACCCGGCGCGCCGCGAGGTCCATGACGAAGAAGTTGAAGACGGGGTATGTGAAGCCGTAGAGGAGCTGCCTGTCCTCGTCCACCGTGATGGTCTGGATGTAGTCGTGCGGGACCGGGACGGGGAGGAAGTCATACGCCTTCGCGTCGGGGTCGTAGATGAAGACGCGTCCGCCGCGCCCCTCCTCGCGCTGGTCTTCGCGGTGCAGGCAGGCGGTGGCGCCGATGAGCCTGCCGTCGCGGCAGAGGTGGAGCGACCGGTGGATCTTGATCTCGAACTTCTCGGCCACGGCGCCGTAGCCCAGGCTCGTGAAGGCCTCGGCGGCCGGGTCGAAGTCGTAGAGAAGGTCGCAGTCGAAGGCCGTCATGCCGCAGAAGAGGCGGTTCCGCCTTTGGTCGAAGCAAAGCGAGGTGAAGGAGATGAGGTTGCGCCTCCAGTCGGGGTTGCCGGTGAAGTCGCGGTAGCCAAGCGTCCTGAGCGGCACGCCCACCTTGGCCTTCAGTTCGCGGAGGATGTAGGAAGTCGTTTGCATGGCGGAGAAGGGCGGATTGCCATCGATCCGTCTACCTTATGGTCAGCACCGAGGCGGCGGAAGGCGCCTCGAAGGCGCCAATGCTTGGATGCCCGCCGCGGAGACGCGGGTTGCCGGCCAGATCGTCTGCGCCGGACATCCAGTCCTCGCGGCGCCCCTTTCGGGCGAGAGGCGACGTGGCGGGCAGGGCGTAGGGCGTCCCGCCGCCGAAGACGAAGCCGGGGGCGTCGACGACGTTCCCCTCGCCAGCAAGCGCGGTGTCGGCGCGGTTGCAGAGGCGGACGCCGCCTCTTTGGCGATAGCCATCGCCGACGAAGAGCGTGTTTTTCACCGTGCCGCCGACCTGGGTGAGGACGTTCGAGTAGGTGACGTCGCCGTAGAAGTCGTTCGGCGCGGACGACTCGACGACCACGGTGCAGCTTTCCACGGTGCCGCCGGTCATGTAGATGCCGGTGCAGTCGCTGTTGCGGTTCCCGGCGAGAAGACAGTTGCGGAGCGTGCCGTTGGAAATGTCAACCGTCCCGTTGCGGGCCTTGGCGGTGTCGCCGTTGTTGGTGACGACGCAGTGGGTGACGAGGCCGCCGCGGATGGAGAGGGAGTTCTGCGGGAGGTTGCCGCGCGAAAAATTCGGCGTGGTTCCCCGGATGACGCCGTTGGAGGCGACGCCGCCCGTCACGATGAGGGCCGCCTCGCAACCGTAGGCGCCCGTTACGAGGAAGTCGGAAAGCTGTCCGTCGCTGACCAGGATGGCCGGCTGGCTGAACGCCCATGACCCGGATGCGCCGTCGCAGGAAATGCGCTCGACGAGGCCGCCGCCCACGGCGACGACGGCCGAAGCGTTGCCAACGCACTGGGAAATGTCGATATCGCGCGCGACGCCCGCGGAGACGCTCAGCGCGCCGGCTCCGCCCTTGCGGATCGAGAAGCCCTCGATCCGGGTCTGCGATCCACGGATCGAGACATGGCCGGCGGCGCTGCCGAGGTCGAGGACGGCGCGGGCGGACCCGGCCGAGTGGATGAAGCAGTCCTGGTTGAAGGCGAGCATGGTGGCTACGGGATAGGTCTCTTCAGCCACGACGACCTCGTGGAAGGCGTCGCCGGCGTCGTCAAGGACGGACGGCAGCTCGGCGAAGTCGTTGAGCGCCGTCGCGGGCGTCGCAAAGGGCGCGACGTTCGATCCCTGGGCCGAGACGTAGATGCACCGGCCGTAGACGGGCAGCCGGATGGAGTCCTCCAGCACGAGGTCGCCGCGCCGGCAGGTGACGCCGACATCGTGCGTTCCGAGCGGGAATCGCCGCTCGAGTGTCTGCGCGGTCCCGATTGTCGCCCCGTCCTCGTGCCAGTCGAATGTGAAGCCCGAGGTGTTGGGTCCCACGAGGGCGGCCTCGACGACGAAGGTCTGTTCGTAGTCGTCGTGCAGGGTCTTCGAGACGATGCCGAGGGTGAGGAAGACGTCGTCTTCGTCCAGCGGTTCGAGTTCGTAGCAGCCGATGTCGGGGAGGCCGTTCTGGACGCGCTCGCCGCCGGCGAGATCGAAGGTCCCGTCGCCGAGCTCGGCGACGGTCTCGCCCGCATCGCGGCAGGGGGATGTCTTCTTCAGCCGGTAGTCGCCCGCAGGGGCGTCGGCGAAATCCGGCGCCATGTTGGCGATGAGGCCGACGCCCGTCACGCCGGCGCGCGGGGAGACGAGGGAATGCGAGATCGTGCCGCCGGTGGCCACGATCCCGCCGTCGCTGGCGTTCGGGTTGCCGTAGACGATGGTGTTGATGACGCTTCCGGAAACAAGCCAGAGGTCAAGACCCGTGCCGTCGGCGGTCGACGCGATGGCGCCATGGGCGCCGACCGTGCAGTTCGCGGCGCGGCCGCCGTTGACGTAGAGGCCCGGCCGGGCCTTGGCGTTGTTCCCGAAGAGCAGGCAGTTGGAGAGAAGGCCGCCGAGGACGGTGACGGTGCCCGGGACCTTCCCGCCGTTGACCCTGACGCCGTCGTACGTCACGCCGTTGCCCTCGTAGGCCGAGCCGCTCGTCCCGTTTTTCCAGAAGAGGCAGCGGTCGGCCTGCCCGCCGGTGAGGGTCAGGGAGTTGTTCGGGAGGTTGCCGTGGCCGGTGCCGCTGTGGTTGCAGTTGGTGACCGTGCAGCCGGAAAAGGTCCCGGCGGTTACGTAGGCGACCGTCTGCATGTGGTTCTCCAGCGAGAAGAGGCAGTTGGTGACGGCGCCGCCGGTCACGTAGATGGAGGCGGCCCCGTAGGCGCCGTAGCCCACGTTGCGCGTGAAGGTGCTGTCGGCGAGACGCCCGCCCGCGATGCGGGCGACGGGGCCGCCGACCTTGGTCCATCCGGTGAAGATGCAGTTCGTGGCGTAGCCGTTCTTCAGGAAGAGGCCCGTGTGGCTGGCGCCGGAGAAGGAGACGTTCTCGACGCCCGCGCGGGCGTGGTCGACGACGATGGCGCCGGAAGTCTTGCTGTACGCCGCCGCCGTGTTCTTGAAGAGGGCCGTTCCCGATCCGGCCTTGCCAGAAATGACGATGGGAAGGGTGATTGAGACGTTCACGTCGTCGTAGGTGCCGGCCGCGACGTTGATGGTCGCCGCCGGGTCGTCGGCCGAGACAATGCCGCCCAGATAGGAGACGGCGGCGGCAAGGGTCGTGAAGCCCGTCTCCGCCGTGTCGTATGGGGCCGTTTGGCTGCCTGAGGCGTTGAGCCATACCTCGATCGCAGGGGCTTCAAACGCCAGCGCCGAAGCAAAGAGGAGCGCCGAGGCGGCAAGACTCGATTTCAAGTTGACAGTATTCATTTTTGTTTTTCCTCCGAGATGGACTCCGTATTAAGGCGGACCTCGTCTGCAAGCGCGGCGGGCACCAGCATCGATGTCTCCGACAGGTTGATGGCGTCTGGAACGGTGAGCGGGCGGAACGTGCCGGCGAGGTCGCGCAGCTCCCACACCCCGCCGTCCTCGCCGGGTCGCACGTCGATCGTGAAATGGCCTTTTGCCCAGCGCAGGGACATTGCCTTCCTGCCCTTGGGCGACACCACCGCGCCCGTGCGGCACCCCGCGTAGCAGCCGATCTGCGTCGTCCCCTTCGGAACGTAGAAGAAGAAGGTGCCGTCGAGGTGGCGGCCGCGTCCTTCGCCCTGCGTGACCGCGACGGCCATCTCCGCCGGGAACTCGTAAAGCGTCTTGTCGTCCCCGTCCGACACCTCCAGCCGGTGGAGCCCCGCCTGCTTCGGCACGACCGTGACGACGTGCCGCTTCTTGTCCGGCGGAACCGACTCGTCGGTGAAGACGACGGTCTCCTCGTCGCCCGTGTCGCTCTGGCCGCCGACCTGGACGAGCTTCAGCCGCGGATTGCCGCGGCAGGCGTAGATCAGGCCCGCCGTCACGCCGAGGTCGAAGGGCTTGCCGTCGCTCCAGAGCCAGAAGTCGTAGCGCGACCGCACGCCGAGGAAGGCGCCCTTCCGCGGACGCGGCACCTCGCGTCGGACGTTGACGAAGTCATGCCCGAACGAGACGGGCTCGAACGGCATGAAGGGGTTGTTCGTGATGCCTTCCTCCAGGATCTTCGCGTAGTCGAGTACGCGCGGCGTGTGCCAGTCGGTCGTCTTGGAAAGCTGCGGCCCCATCGGGCCGATCTGGCGTCCGTCGCGGTAGATCGAGAGCGTGTGCACGGAGCGGTCCGGCTTGATCGCGGCGAGATGGTCCAGCAGCTCCTGGCACCGCTCGTGCGTCATGTCCTTGGAGTACGCGAGGTAGAGTTCGCAGAACCGCGCGTAGCCGATCGCCAGCTCCACGCGGCGGCGCTCGTCGCCGGAGGTCTTGCGCCAGGCCGCGTTGAGCGCCGTGTACATCCGCGCGAGAAGATCCTCCGAAAGCTCGCGCGGCTTGGACGAGTCGAGATACGACAGGAACTCCTCCATCTCCGCGCGCGCCGACGGATAGCCGAGCGCGATGATTTCGTTGCGCACCTCCTCGGGGTCGGTCGTGCGGTCCCACAGGCACCGCGCGATGACGTTGAACCCGATCAGCCCCGTCATCCACGCGTCAGACGCGTTCGCGCTCATGTAGCGCGCGCCGAGGTCGTGGAAGGTGCGGAAGCTCTTCGCGATGAGCGTCGGGTTCGCGCCCTTGCCGATCGCGGGCCGGATGTCGGGATAGAGGTATTCGCGGACGCCTATCGCGCACTTCGCCCCCCACGCCTTCATCAGGCGCTCGGTCGTCCATCCTTCGCGGTGGAACGCCGTCGCCACGTTCACCACGACGTCCTTGTCGACCTCCACCGAGGGCGGGACGCAGTGGTAGTTGTAGGCGTAGAGCGCGACCTTGAACTTGCGCCCCGGGAAGCGCTCGCGGATCGTCCGCGCCGTCTCGTTGGCCAGCGTGATCGCCCGGTCGGACGCGCTGCCGAGCCGGGCGCAATCGGCGCATTCGCACCACCCGCCGCCGTCCGACGGGTCCGCCGAGACGGAGCGCCGCCCCGGGTTCTTCTCGAGGATCTCGCAGCAGTAGTCGCACCACTCCTTGCGAAGGAGCGGGTTCGAGATGCAGAGCTTGGACCCCTTGCGCTCGCCGCCGACGAGGGCCTGGCACTCGGGATGCTTTGCGAAGAATTCCTTTCTCGCCCGGACGAACGCGCCGTAGGCGTGGCCCGTGTGGAGCTCCTCGCCGCCCAGCCGGTTGGCGAAGATCCACTCGTTCCAGTGGGGCAGCCGGCGGAACTCCGGCCACTCGCCGTAGCCGGCCCAGAAGGTGCGCATCCGCCAGTCGGGCGCCGACGCCGCCTTCAGCGACAGCGACGCCGGGGGATTCGTGGGGATGAACTCCCACAGCGGCAGCGGCGCGAAACGCCTGTAGCCGAGCGCGTGGAGGAGGTGCGCCCCCGCGTAGCCCGCCGCTGCCTCGTTCTCGGCGCGGATCAGCGTCCCCGTCGGCGTGGACTCGATCTCGTAGGCCTGCTCGTCGCCGAGCGAGACCTTCTCCCAGCGCGGCGCGATCGCCTCGGGGACGCCGCCCGGATAGATGCGGAGCAGCAGCCCCGCCAGCATCGCCAGCTCGTTAGTCATGGGAAAGCCCCTTCATGGTGTTCCTCCGCTTGGGGTGGATGAATGTTGACGTGCGCTAGCGCAGGAGTCTGTCGGCCGGGACAATGAAGTCGAAGAAGCGGTCCGCCTCCACGCGCGGAGACAGATGCCCGTCATAGACAAGCGCCGTTCTGACAGACAAAGAAATATACTCTATTCCGCCGTCTCCCGCAACTATTATTTTTACTTGAAAATGGAGAATGTCATTTTCAAGTAGAGTTTAGTGCACAAAAGCGCATCGAATCTTACTTGAAAACGGCAAATGTCGTTTTCAAGTAGTTTTCGACGCGCCGCCTGCGGCTACTGCCCCGGCAGGACTTCGAACGGCTTCGCCGGTTTTTCCGCCGCCTCGATAGGGCCCGCGCTCCTGAAGATGAACGACGGCAGCAGGATTCCGCCCGTGCCGAGCTCGTTGTTGTGGAAGCGCGTCACCTTTATGGCCAGCACGTTCTCGCGCCCGGCCGCAAGCGGCTCCGTGATGTCGAAGACGAACGGCGTGCGCAGGCGCTTCGGCCCGGCCTCGCCGACATACTTCCCGTTCAGCCACACCTTGACCATGTCCTCCGCGCTGCCGATGAAGAGGCCGAAGCGGTTCGTCCCCTTCTCGTCGAATTGGAAGCGGTGGCGGTACCAGACCGCGCCCTTGCGGTAGGCGGCGAGCCCCTGGGCGTCCCACGTCGAGGTGTAGGTCTTCGTCTCGAGCCAGTCGGCGTCGCTGATCTCCGGCTCGTAGAGGTGCAGGTCCTCGCCCGTGTCGTCCCTGTCGATTCCGGTCTTGAGCCTGTCCGGGATGCGCAGCGCGACGGAGCAGTCACCGGACGAACAGGCCGTGGCGCGCCCCGTGAAGTTGGTGAACATGTCGACCATGTAGAGCTGCGGCATACGGCTGTTGTTGTGGACGTTCACTTCGCGCTCCCGCGCGAGCTCCTCCCGCATTGTCCGAAGCTTGGCGTCCGCCGCCCCGAAGTCGAAAGCGTCCACCATCGCCTTGAACTCGAGGTAGTGGCGCATGTGCCGGTTCGGCGCGAGGCCGAAGAGCTCGATGCGCGTCCGCACGCGCGCGTCGTCCTCCTCCGCCATCGCCCGCGCGAGCAGGGCGTCCGTCTCGTCCGCGAACGCCAGGTCGTAGATGCGCGCGAAGGGGAAGACGCTGCCGGCCTCCTCGCCTGCGGCGCGCTGGCGGCGGTCGATGGCGAGATGGTAGGCCTTCATCGCCTCCGCCGCCCGGCCGTAGGCCGCGCGGCAGAAGTCGTCGAAGAAGGCGTGCCAGTCGGCCTCCGGGTCCCACGCCTGGCGCATGACCAGGTAGTTGTGCGGGGCGCCGTTGCCCCACGCCGTGCAGAAGTTGATGTTGAAGACGCTCACGCCCTGGTGGTAGAGCCAGGGAATCTCCTCGCCCCAGATGGTCAGCTTGGAGAACGGCATGTAGGCGTCGGCCAGGTTCCACGTATAGGGGCGGTACCACATCCGGTTGCCCTGTTTGCGGTGGAGCTCGCCCCACTTCTCGATGATGTCGCGGTAGTGGAGGCGCGTCTTGGAGTTGGCGTCGCCGATGCCGTGCAGGCGCGAGAAGTTGATGTCGGCGATGACGGCCGTCAGGCGCGGGTGCGGCGTGTGCCGGAACGGATACGCCGCATGCCACGAATAGACGTAGTAGCCAAGCTCGAGGTTCGGGAACTCCTCGGCGGTCCGCTCGAGAAGCGTGTTGAGGAACTGCACCACCACGTCCGTCCCCTCGGGGTTGCCGGACTCCGGATCCGTCTTGCCGGCGCCGATCGCCTGGGCCGCGGGCGAGATGGAGACGGCTCCGCCGTCCGACGGGCCGAAGGGCAGCGCGAGGTGGGCGTCCTTCGGCAGTTTCCTGTTCGCGTAGGCGTTGCGGATGTATTCGACCGCCATCTCCACGACGTGCGGATTCGTCGTCTCGATCTGCGAGGTCGAATAGGCGATCTCGCCGCTGGCGAGCCTCCGCATCGCCCCGTATTCGGGATGCTCCTCGAACTCCTTCTTGTTCGCGCGGTAGATGTTGCTCCAGGCATGTCCGCCGGGATTGTCGTTCGGGTCGCGGTACCACTGCTGCCCCAAGCGGGCGAGCCACTCGGCGAGCTCCCCGTTCTGCTGACGGGAGGGATGGCCGCCGTACCAGCCCATGCGACGCGCCAGCTTTGGCGCGTCCGCGACGTCGAAGCCCTCCTTGAAAAGGCCGTCGGCGCGCTTCGGGATCGACTCGCCGAGCTCGCCCGGCATCACCCAGTCGCAGCCAAGTTCGCGCAGGTAGCGGTAGATTCCGTAGGCGAGGGCGTAGCCGGTCCGGCCAGCGATCTCGATGCGGCCGTTTTGCTGCCGGAGCTGGAATGCCTCCGGGTGGTCGATTCCGGGGTCGGCCCTCTCGAAGGAGATCGGCGGCTTCTTCGCGCCCATCTTTTCGAAATGGTAGTCAAGGTCGCGTTTCGCGCATTCGAGAAACGTCTCGTCGCGCTCCTCCGCGGACATCTTCTGGAAATCCGGCGGCGGCATCGTCGCGGCCGCCTGCAGCGAAAGCGCCGCGCATGCGGCGAGCAGATTCAACTTTCCCATCTCCATCATCTCTTTCGCAACAAGTATGCCAGAAATCCGTCCCACAGTCAATGCCAAGGCGGAATCATCCCTTTTTTCTTGACATCAAAGATGCATTGGTGTATCATTAACACCATGACAAGAACGCAAATACAGATTCCGGACATCCTCTATGGACGCGCAAGGCGCTTCGCCGACAGCCATGAAATCAGTCTGGCGGAAGTCTGCCGCAACGCCCTTTTCCTTTACTTCAGCGTCCACGACGTCGATGGCGACGCGCCACGCCGCAAGCGCTGGACAGTGCCCGTATGCAGGTCGACAGGCCTTTCCGCCGATCCCTTCGAACGCGAGGACTGGCGCGAGGCCATATACGCCGAACGCGGCGTCTGACGCAGGTGCGCCCATGGTCTCGTGCAACACTCGCGATTTCGAGGACTTGGGCTTTCGGATCCTCTCGAACCCATTCGACTGATTGCCGTGGTTAACGAGGCTACTTTGACGCGAGGTGGCTTCTTTGGCGCGCGCAGGGTAATCCTTCAGGGCCGCCCGCCGTGTCTGCCGTGGCAGGGGCTGGTCTCAATGCCAAGCCGCAAAGGGCGCAGAGACCGCTTTCTTCCGTCCATTCCGTGTCTTCCGTGGTAACCACGCAACAGGGTAATCCCGTGAGGACCGGGCAGCGTCCCGGCCATGGCAGAGGGTGCCCTTACCGCAAAGTTTGGTGGGCGAGCCGTCTCGGCGAGCCGCAGAGACCGGGCTTTCTTCCGTGCATTCCGTGGAAACCACATAGCAGGGTAACCCCGGAAGGGTGAGGCGCCGTCCCGGCCGCAGGGTGGCCCCGCCATCCTTACACAAGATTACGGTGCGGAATGTTTTGCCGTTTGCCGCAATGGAGCGTTGGAATCATTACGAGTCATGCCTAAAGCAAAAATGCCGATCCTTTGGCATAAAACACTATGCTACGCGACCTTCATCCGAAAGAAGCGGCTGGCCGCGTTTGTCGGCTCCAGAAGCCTTGCGTCAGGCTTTCACCCCACTCTACTCTGCGGTAGGAATGTCAAATCGAAGAAAAACAAACGCCGCCCAAAAGGGCGGCGCAAGGAGTAGTTCAGCAACTGCCAGATCGGATAACAAAGCGAGATCAAACGCTGGGGGTGGGTTCCTTGGCTCCATAGGACGGGCTGTCTTCGGCAACACCCAATGCTTCATCCCGGCTATCGGAAGACCCTGATGAAAACGAAACGAACTTCACGCCACGCTTGCGCTCTTCCTCCTGATAGGCGAACATATCCGCAATGTATTCCTCCCAAGAGTTGTGAGCCGTGCTCAACTCTTCCTTGATTTTCCACATTTCTTCCAAAGTCGCGTCACGCTTCATCTTGAACCTCCTCTTGAAGCATTTGCGGTGTGCATATCTCCGCGCAGACATATCCGTTGTCAGCGCAAACCTTCTTGATTCTTGGAATCATCTGCGCATTCGTGATGTGCTTGAAGTTCCAGGAAACCAAATAATCCATTCTTTCGACCGCCGCAATCGCTATGTGCAGGGCGTCGTCGCGGAAATTGGCGGGAACGGCCTTTTCATCTATGAGCTTTTGCGCCAATCGGCTTGCTTCAATCGAAAGTGCCAATTCTGGAAAAGCTTCCAAAGCCTCCGTCCTTCTTTTGGCAGCAACAACATCGCCTTTTCCAGCCTCACGGCGCACAATTGGCGAGATAAAAAGATCAAATCGCTCTCTGGCCGTAGCCCACCACTCTCGGGTGGTAATCTGCCGTCCTACAAGTACAAGGTCGTTTGTCGGCAGCGCCGTGGCGTCGCTGACAACGGTTGTTTCGACATAAACCTTCTTTTTCCCCATAGGCATTCCGTTCTCCATTGGGTTGCGGTGTGGCAAGCCCCGCCTGACAACGCATCTATTCTCCCACTTTTCGGGAAGGATGTCAAATGTCTCAGGCTTATCCCCCATTTTTCCTTACTGGCTGCTTCGCAGCCGACGATGGTGGACGATTTTCTTGCGCGGCGGGCCAGGGGGAGTCCGTCGTTTTGCCGGCCGGTTTGCCGCTTTGCGGCGCCGGCAAAACGCCCGGACGCAGCCTCCCCGTCCCGCCGCGCCAACATGCCGACACGCCCAACCCATGCGGGCGCGAGAGTGACGGAAGAAGGAGGGCTTGCG
>JAEEGL017003151.1_pt1 | contig 10594 bp, 7 predicted proteins | sample 9134231 | NCBI WGS metagenome assembly JAEEGL01 (sample SAMN16246548, study PRJNA631951) | gut metagenome | biome: gut microbiome; feature: rumen; material: fiber-attached | host: Bos | place: Iran: Karaj | collected 2018-10 | reverse complement strand
TTTCAATTTTATCTTCTGAACTAATAACTGTCTCTACACTTCGTAGATTCTTTTTTAATTTATCTATTTTATTTTGTAATTGTTCTTGTTTCTTATTAAATAATTCTGAGGTTACATTTCCTGCTACATATAAATCAATTAACTTAGACATTTGATTTTCAGCTTGTTCTATTTTTTCTTGAATTTTATCTTTCATCTCAAATGGTTCAGAAGTTCTTTGTGCTTCTGCAACATTCTTCATAAACGTATCAAGAGCAGATCCTTCGTCTTGTGTTAGCAAGTAATAAGCTTCCATGAAACACTTTTTAATAGTTTCATCATGCATCAGTTTACTATACTTACAATACATTCTTCCTTTACCTGCGACCGAGTTGCAATCCCAAGCCTGATTTCTTTTATATAATGATTTCTTTATATAAGTGTTGCCACATAGACCACATCTGAATTTACCACTAAAAGTAAATTTCTTAACTATCTTTGTGCCTGGCGCTTTACCTCCAGATCTTGTTTTAATAATTTCTTGAACTTTATCAAATACCTCTTTATCAATTATTGGTTCATGATGATCCTTGAAGTGGTACATATCCTCTTCTCCTTGATTTCGTATCTTCTTATGAGTGATTGAATCAAGAGTATATGATTTTCCAAGAATTACATCGCCTATATATTTCTCATTTTTGAGAATCCATAATATAGTATTCTCACACCAATGATTTTTACCAGTTGGAGATGGAACTTTCATATTAGTTAACATCTTATTAATTGTTGCAGCTCCATAACCTTCAAGATATGAATTAAAAATAAATCTTACTGTTTCAGCTTCCTTTTCATTTATTTCATATATTCCTTTTTTTATATTGCAAATATATCCGTAACATCCTCCGTTGCCTATTAGTTCCCCTCTCTTCATTTTCATCTTCAGTCCCAACTTAACATGAGAACCAATTGTTTCAGATTCTTGTTGAGCTACAGAAGATAAAACTGTAAGAAGAAGTTCACCTGACATGTCTAGAGTATTTATGTTCTCTTCTTCGAAAAGAATTGCAACATTTGAATCTTTTAGAGTTCGAACGTATTTTAAAGTATCGAGAGTGTTTCTAGCAAACCTTGAAATAGATTTTGTAAGTATTAAATCAATTCCACCTTCTTTGGCATCTTTGATCATTCTTAAGAAATTATCTCTCTTAAATGCTTGTGTACCGCTTATACCCTCATCAGCATATACCTCGACAAAACTCCAGTTAGGATTTGATAGTATCTTATCCATATAATATTTTTGCTGTGAGTAGAAGCTTGTCGATTGCTCATCTGAATCTGTACTAACTCTTGCATATGCTGCTACTCTTAATTTCTTTTCAAGTATATTTCCTCTAGACATAATTGTGTTATTAGTTTTTTCAATTACCTTTACTTCCATTTATCACACCTCTATATCTTCCTTATCTATAACTATTTTAACTTTAATGTAATTATTTCGTTTTCTATAATTAAATGTTGAATGAAATTTCCAAAGTTCTATATAATTTTCGCTTTTGCAAATTTCGGTTAAATCTTTTTTGGCACTAAATTTAGATGCATTATATTCATTTACTTTTAAAACAATTCGACAATTCAATTTGTTTTTATAATTGTGTTTTAATGTTTCACCAAATTGAATATATTTTACAAGTTTATCTACTAATTCTTTGCTTGGCTCATATGCTGGGAATGAATCAATATTTAGTAATTGTTCTTTAAGATTATTCAAAACTATATTAATGCTTTCTTTCTTTATTTCATCATTTCGAATATTTTGTTTCTTATTACCATATTTAAAATCTATATTTTCTATTTTGTTTATAAATTCAAATCTATTTATTTTGTCATCTAATATTTTGTCTAATTGATATAAAGATTCATTATAATATTTTGTTTTTAGCTCTTTAATCTTTCTGTTGTTATCATCAATATAACTATATTTAAATATTTGATCATAGTTAGCTAACAATTCATTTTGAAATTCTAACAATATACGATTAACAACATCATCTTTTATATTTATGCTAGTTTTGCAACCACCATCTCTACACACACGATTCACATAATATCCAACAGCAGAATCGAATCCATATGATCTACCGCAAAAGCCACATCTAATAATTCCTGAAAATATATCTACTCCTTCTTTTAGTCTTCTTTGCGAGTAATTAAAACTCATTCTTTCCATAGTTTTATTAAATATATCATCTGATATTACTCTTAATTCTTCATGCTCATATATATAATTGCCAAATTTTATTAATCCAGTGTATTTTTCTGTTCTTAAAATAATATATACATATGCTTCAGTCCATTTCTTATTATATGGAGGTTTTATGTCTTCATCATTTAATATACGTGCTATTTGTCTAACTTTTGTTCCATTTAAATATAATTCAAATATTCTTTTTACAATATTTGCTTCTTCTTCATTTATTCTTATCTTTCCATATTTAAACGAATAACCATAAGTAGCTAAATGCTTTCTAGTCTTACCTCTTGAGAAAACCATTTTATTTCCTAACTTTGTTCTATTTGAATAATTATTAGACTCTTGTTCCGCTACTGAAGATAATATTGTGAGTAAAAGTTCACTTTGCATTCCAAGAGTATATATATTTTCTTCTTCAAAAATTATCCCCACATTGTGTTTTTTGAGCAATCTAACATATTCAATTGAATCTATTGTATTTCTTGCAAACCTTGAAATAGACTTAGTTAGTATTAAATCAATTTTTCCATCAAGTGAATCTCTAATCATATTATTAAACCCAATTCTATTTTTAATACTTCTACCACTAATTCCATAATCTTCATAAATTCCAACTAGCTTCCAATTTGAATTACGAATTATTTTTGAATAGAAATACTTCCTTTGAGATTCAAAACTACTTATTTGTGCTTCTAGATCTGTGCTTACTCTTACATAAGCAGCAACATTTAATTTCTGACTTTTATAATTCTTTCTATATTTACCTTTAACAATTTCAACTTGCATTTTGATTTCCTATCTCAATTTGAATAGTAACAGGAACTTTAGTAACAATTACTTCTCTTTTGTTTTTACCATTCAAATCTTGTTCATAATATCTAAATGGAGTTGAATAATTAAATGATAATATTTCTTTAAATTTTTTCTTTTCAAAATATTCTAAAGGTTTTCCTGCAATTTCTTCTCTTCTATGAGTTCTTTTTAATACAATGTATAGTTCAAAAGGGCTTTTATCACTACCTACAATCACGTAATCAACTATTGAATTGAATACTTTATCAGAAAACTTATCATTTACTTCTTCAGATAGTTCAATATATTTTTCACTTACATGATGAAGTAAAGCATCGCTATTTTTCATACAATATTTTTTTAACAATTTTATTGCATGTACAAAAATATCTTTTAAAACTTCTTCTTTTGGGCTTCTACTCTTTGGGCAATATTCTTTTCCATCATCTTGAACAGTTCTGCACATATAGATCTTATGCTTATATCCATTGGACCTAGTTAATGTATTGCCACAATATGCACACTTAAGCCTTCCCGAAAAGGTATATCTTGTAATAAAACTATTTACTAATTTTTCATTTGTGTTGTAAAGCTTTTCATAATCCTCAAATTTTTTTAAAACTTTATCATATAGTTTTCTATCAATAATTGGTTCATGATGATCTTTAATGTAGTATTTATTTTTACCACCACGATTTTTGATTTGTCTTCCAACAGTTGATGGTATAGTGTAATATTTGCCCATTAATAAGTCTCCTGCATACTTTTCGTTTCTAAGCATTTTTGATATTGCGTTATGATGCCATTTCATATTTCCTTTACATGTTGGTATTTTCATTTCAGTAAGCCTTTTCGCAATATGTCTAATTGGCACTCCTTCAACATACCAATTAAAAATCATTTTTACTACTTTTGCTTGTTCCTTATTAACGTATAATTGTTTTGTTTTTGGATCATAATCATATCCATAGCAACCACAAAAACCTACTATCTCTCCTCTTTCCATTTTCATTCTCAAACCTAGTTGAACATGTTCAGAAAGATTTAATGATTCTTGTTGAGCTATTGATGAAAGAATTGTAAGCAATAATTCTCCAGCCATATTCTTCGTATTGATATTTTCTTCTTCAAATAATACAGCAACACCATAATCTCTGAGAAGTCGAACGTATTTCAAAGTATCGAGAGTATTTCTAGCAAATCTAGAAATTGATTTAGTTAACAATAAATCAAATTTACCATTAACCGCATCTTCTACCATTTCATTAAATCCTTTTCTATGTTGTGTATTAGTTCCTGATATTCCTTCATCAGAATATATTCTTACAAAATCCCAATCAGGATTAGTTATAATCTTTTCATGAAAATATTTCACTTGAGATTCAAAACTATCTAGTTGATCATCGTGTTTGCTGCTTACTCTAACATAAGCAGCAACACGTAACTTATTATTTGAAGATTTATCTTCTTTTATTTGTCTCTTTTCAATTATTTCTAATTTCATATAAAACTCCTTTCAAGACAAACAAAGAATATCAAAAAGGAGTTTTAATTACCAATGTGCGATTTTTCTAATTGCACCTTTGTACTTTTATATAGTGGTTCATTATTTTCTTTTAGTACTTTTAAATACTTTAATAATAATGTATATTTTAAAAATTCTTTATCTATTAGATAATCTTTACTTTTATTTAAATAAACTTTAGCTATCATTTCTTATTTTTGAGTATTGTTATAAACATAATACTCATCCTTTCTATCTTTAAACTTTATTTAAAAGTTATTTTAAAATTATTTGTGTTTTTAATTTTTCCTCGAACCCTGTTACACTCAGGAAATCATCAAACGATTGATTTGCTAAATCAATTCCATGGGAATTTCACCCTCTTGTGGTTCTCACAAAACTGCACCCATTGCTTGAGTCTGTGGCTATGCAGAAGTATCATTATTTCTATTACTTGTTATCGCAAATTATTTGCTAAATAATTTTATAATCAAGCATTAATCGCAAGCGTACTTATTAAAGTGCTAGAGTAATAGGAATGTATTTGATGAATGAAAACAAGTTTTCAAAGAACAAAGGTGAAAGAATAATCATATCCTTTCACCCTATTCCTCACTTAACTCGAATTATTCAACCTATTTACTTAAAATTTTTTTCAATTTTTTTATTGCTTGTTTAATACTCTTACTAATCATTTGAAAAGATGTCTTTTCAATCGCCGCTATTGTCTTAAGATCTAATTCATCAAAGTAATACATTTTTACTCTTCTTCTTTGAGTACTAGATAATTGATTAATTGCATTCATTAACTCTTCATATGATGTTTTTCTTATAACAAAATCATCCAAACTTTCAGTACTATTTGCACCTCTATTATATAGAGATTCTTCAGATAGTTCTTTATGTTCAATATGACGATCAAATTCATTTAATTCTTTCAGATCATCTAATTCAAATTGATTAAAAATGTCAAATGTTTCTTTGTTGACTTCAATCATTCTAGGAATGTTTTGTCCATCCCTGAATAATATATAGTAATTGTTATCAATAGTTTTTAAAGTATATGGATTATCCTTATACTTCCTCCTCTTTGGTAAAGAGTTCATTTATATCTCCTTTCAATCTAAAACTTCTTTTAAATTGAAAGAAGGTGGTCCTCTAATTCGACATATTTCGACAAACAAAAAACTGGAGGCGACACTCAGTATTCGAGCATCGTCTCCAGTTTTGTTTATTATTCTAATTTTTAGTGCGTAGAAGATTGTGTTTTTATAATAGAGAAAACACAAATCTTTAAATTCAAAAGGAATGAGTCTCATAAAGAGCAAAACCTCCTATATGAGCAGCCCTCTTTTTGATGTATCATTCCTTTTTATTCTTAATAATTATTACTAGTATCCTAAATATATGGCCTGCTTCTTAGTTGTCTATTATATCAACAATTGAATAAAAGGCAATAGTATTAACGTAAAACACTTCTAATTTTGTTTTTTATTTTTGTAATATATGAGACTTTTGGTGTGAATTCTTTTGTTAAATCATTTATATTTTCCTTATCTATTTTTTCAAAAAATGAATCTCTTTTTATTGGTCTATTAACTGATTGAATCAAGCAAGGATTACCAACTAATATCTGTTCAACATTACAATTTTTATATTCCAACTCATTTTCAATTACTTTAAAAAGTTCTTCACCTTTATCTGTATTAATAATAATTGCTGATACACCTTTTTTATTATACATTTCAGGATAAAAACTTTTTACTCCCCAAAAATCTCCTAAAGTCAAATCAGAATATTTATTTTCAAGTTTAAAATTACAATTAAAACAGCTTTCTCTAAGTGCAACATCTGATAAAAATAATTTCATATAATTATTATTAAGTTGAAGTTCTGTTTTCTTTGAATTTTCAAATATGGCAGTATTTGAGTATGAATCCCAACCACTAATTTTATCTCTAAATTTATAATTAATTAGTACATCTTTATTATCCATTTCTAGTTCATTGACATATTTTTTGAATAATTTAGGTGAGGGAACTCCATGGCAAAACAAATCAATACAAATTAGATTATTATAATCATTTTTTAAATATGCTTTTAAACCAGCTACCTGACAAGGTGTACCAACAAATAAAACCTTATGAGAAGAAACCTTTTCTTTTATATAAGAGAATATATTATTAAGATCACTTTGTAAATATTTTGATCCTTCTAATTTATGCAAATCTTTTATATTAGTAATACCAAAATGTTTTAATTCGTTATTTTGATCAAATGCTGCACCTATTACTATTCCCTTTTCATTAAGTATTTTTGTAGCAATTATTGGAAAAATACCTCCAGAAGAAGAATTTGATTTATATCTATCGTCTTTTGTATAAGCAACAAAACACTTTTTCAATGATTTATTAGCACTTGTATTTAAAACAGGACATGTTTTTTTACATAACCCACAATTTACACATTTTTTTTGATCAATGAACGGATATTTAAAGCCTTCATTATCGCATTTCATACTTATTGCCTTTTTCGGGCAAATGTTCATACAAGAAGTACAACCAGTACATTTTTTTCTTTCTAATATTTCTTTCATAATCATACCCTCTTTAAACGAAGCTTTATCAAAGCTTTATTAATAATATCCTTTTCATAACTATTCATACATAAGAAATATGAAGCCATACAATATAGAATTGTATATATACCTCCATAAACAACAAATTCCATTATCCCAGTTAATTTAAAAATATTCATAACAACAACGATAAAAACAGTTGGTATCATAAGTGGTATTGTTTGTTTAATAATAATCTTCCAAAATTTTATAACATTCAAATTCATATTTTTATAATAGTAAATATTAATAATTATTATATTACAAACAATTAAAGATAAAGCTGTTCCCAATGCCGCTCCAATAGCACCCCATTTTTTAGCTAAGAAAATACTTATTATAATATTAAAAAGTGCCATTATAAACATAGATATAGCTCTAAACCTATACTTATTCATTGCCTGCATTATGCTTATACCAAGATTTTGAATTAAAGGCAAACAAACGGGTATTATTAGAATCAAGGAAACATAATAAGATTCTTCAAATCCAGATCCTGCCCATATTTTAATAAAATTTTTACCAAAAAGAATCAAACCACTACACATTAAAAATATAATATAGTATTGTATTCTCCCAACCTTAATCATCTCATTTGTTAATTCGTCACTAGTCGCATTTTTAGCAACCATTTTGGACATCTTTGGCAATAACACTCCACTAATTGCAGTTGATAAACTTATAAACATTTGATTCAATGTACTAGCTATTGAATAAATAGAAACTGCAATAGTCCCAGATACTGCCCCCAAAACAAAATTATCTACTGACCAGTTTGCTTTATCCACAATAACACTCATAAAAATCCAAATAGAGTATCCCAAAATAAGTTTAAATAATTTTTTATCAAAACCATTATATTTTGTTGATACCTTCAATTTGTTTTTACAAAATATATAATTTGATAACAAAACAATTATATTTACAATCGTTAGTACAATACATAAAGCGATTGATTTATATCCTAAAAATAATAATGGAATCATAATTAAAGGCTTCAAAATAGAACTAATAATTGCCATTATCTTTTGAAAAGTAAATTTCTCATAGGCACTAATTATTGAACTATATATACTAAAGAAAAAAGAAATAAACAAATTAAATGATAATATTAACATCATTATTTTCATTTTATCAATTTCAATCGAAGTCATTTTAGAACCAAATATTAAATCTACATTAAAAAATATCAATAAACCAATTAAAGCTGCAAATACCCCAATTATATGAAAGATCATATTAAACATACCATGTAATTTTTTTTCTTCAGCCTCTTTTTTCTGCTCTCTATATTTTGCTGTATAAACAATTATCGCATTACCAAACCCCAAATCAAGAACTGTTAAATAACCTATAATACTATTTGCTAAAGAATACAATCCATATTCACTTTGTCCAAGCATTCTAATTAGTAAAGGGGTATATAATAGTTGTATTAGAGTATTTACTATTATTACAATATAAGATAAAACTGCACCGATTTTTCTTTGTTGCTTATCCTCCATTATTAACCTCCTTACTATATGTTTTTATCTAAATAATCTTTTGAACTATCCTTTAAATCATTACATATACTTGCTATTTTTTTATAGTCCCAACTATAATTATCTAATTTAATATTATTTTTCAAATCAACATATTTATTTTCTTCTCCAATAATTGATAAATAATCTAACATTCTATTGTTAATATTTAATTCATTTTCTCTCTTAACAACAAAAAATTTCTTTTCAAAAATTGTTGAAAAAATACTTCCATGAAAACTATCTGTAAAAATATACTCAGCATTATCTATTAAGTACAACCATTCTCCAGGAGAACAATCGTCTATTTTATAATCACCAAAATTATCATCTACATGGCTTGCCATTCCATTAGAATTAGGTATTGTAACAATTTTTAAATTTTCATTGGCTGCAAACTCCTTAATTTTTTCTCTTTGTTCCAAATCTTTTCCAAGTAAATAAACAAAAATATATTTATCAGAAATATTAACTTTTTCTTCATTTTGTTTCCATTCTGTTTTTGATAAAAGCAAAGTTGGATCACAAACATGTATTGCATTATTAACTCCAATACTATTTAATAAATTAACAGAGCTTTTTTCTCTAACAGAAATAGCATTAAAGTCATTCAAACATTTCTTTAAATACTTTATATTTTCTTTTGGTATATAATCGCCACCAAATGAAGCAGCATATGATATCTTTTTTCTTGCATTAAAATCAAGAAATTTAATCCTATTAACTACCCCTTTATTTTGTATCCATACTATATCTGAACCCACAATATATAAATCATTATCTTCATTTTCTAATTGTTCAATCGAATTGATTTTTTTTGAAACTATTTTTTTAAAAAATTTCTTAAAACCTAATAATCTTTGCTGATTAACACAAACATTACTTTCATTTCTTCTTTTTACTTTTTTTAATAACTTTTCAATTATCATTATTGGATTATGAGATGTTACTTTTTTATATATTATTGAATTAACCAATAACGTTGTAGCCTTACAACCATCTATTTTATTAAGATAGCTATTCAAAGCATATGATTGTAAAATATTTCCATAATTCGTTGTATTCTCATCTGCCTCTGTTATAATTGCAATTTTTTTCATATTTTCCTCCTAATGTAAGTGCCAAAAAAATTCATATGTATTAACAAGCGAAGAACTATTTAATGAAATAACAAATAATACAATCATCGCCGTATAAATAATAAATGAAACCATTTTTCTTTGTTTTAATTGAAATGTGTTTACAAAATATGGAATTAATAATATTAAAGGTAAAGTATAATAACATGCTGCTCTATTAGCATTTCCTTCAACAGTTGCTATTATTTGAATAAGTATTCCTACGTAAAACATATTGTACCATAAATTATTTTTTTCATTACTCTCTAAAACTCTTTTTTTAAACATAGTTAACAACATAAATATTACTATAAAAATTGTTAATAATTGATATCCTCCACCCGTGTTATTTAATGTAGCGTAGTTATCATAAAAAAACATAGTCAATTTAGAAACAATAAAGTATCTTGAAATAAATACAACAAACCCAAGTATTAGTAAAAATGGAAATTGTTTATTCTTGAACTCAATTTTATTCAAAAAATATGCAGGCAAAAATATTATTGCAGACTTATGAAAACAAAAAGCTAAAAAAACAAGCAATATATAACGATAAAACTTTTTGTCTTTTACAAATCTTAATGATAAAAGGAGTATGGATAATGCAATTGCTTGCCTTAGTCCTGAAAAAGTAAATATATAAAAAGACAAACAAATATAAACAATTACACTTAAAAAATAGTTATTAGAATTCTCTTTTATGAAATAATAAGGTCCTATTAAAGTAAGGATAGAAGTAACTATTAGTAGAAACTGAAAACTGCCTTTAGAAATAGTAAATAATACAAATGAATATAGTGCATATCCAGG
>JAEEGL016021361.1_pt1 | contig 10594 bp, 2 predicted proteins | sample 9134231 | NCBI WGS metagenome assembly JAEEGL01 (sample SAMN16246548, study PRJNA631951) | gut metagenome | biome: gut microbiome; feature: rumen; material: fiber-attached | host: Bos | place: Iran: Karaj | collected 2018-10 | reverse complement strand
TTTGAATTAGGAAAACCCAAATATTATAAAGTTGAATTAGTAGGTTTATCTTAGTTTTAAAAATAAATATTTAAATATTCAAATTTATAAAATTATATAATAAAAATTAAAAATATTAAAAAACTTTTTAATATATTTTTTTAGTGTAATAGAAAAATAAAATATATTCTAAGCAATTTTTATATATTTTGATAGAATTTTTTTGTTCGAATTAAATGTAATATTTATTGATATTTCATACTGTATTAATATTATGGAGAATTATAAAAAATTAAATTCTATTTATCAATTTGGCTTTGTTCAACTTAAGATTTATTTTAAAATAAGTGGATTTTTCTTAAAAATAAATAAATCATTTTAATCTTTCATTTTATTCATTTTCATACAAATTATTAACAAATTTCTTTAATTTATAATATTCTATATTATTTTAGAATTATTTTCTTTATAATAATTAAAAAATATTGTTGTTTTCAATGAATTGTTTTAAAAACCCTCCTTTATTTTTTATTAATCCATATAATTATTTTTTGTCATAATATTTAAATGTAATATATTTGTTATAACTATCTTAATTGTCTTGATTATTTTAAAATTATCAATTATATTTTATTACATTTATTATTTAATTGAAATTTATTTTATTAATTTAAATCTATTAATTATTACCAAAATATTTTTTTTATAAATTAATAAATAAATTCTAAATCTTAAACAAAAACAATTATATATAATAAAAAAAAAAAAAATAAAAAATACCATCAAAAAAAAATTCAAATAAAAAAAATATATAAAACGTCTTTGAATAATAATAAAAAAATATGGATAAAAACTGGAAAGCCTTATTAGCAGATGACAAGAATTTTGACCAAAAAGTCCCATACAACATAAAAAATGTAGAAGAAAAATTAATAATAGCATCCCAAGACTTAGAACACTTAAATCCATATTACACTTTATCTCCAATATATGACTTAACAAAAATATTTTATAACATTTCAAGTGCATTAAGTATGGGTTTTTCAGACATAACAACAAAAGTAGGTCAAATGAGAGAAAAATTTAAAGAATATCCAAATGTAACTAATATACAACAATTATTAGGAAAAGAAATTGAATTAGACATTTATAAATTAAATGGAGATAATAATAGTAGTTTAGGTCATAAAAAAGGAGAATATAAAAAATATATTTCAGCTTGTAGAACTTTTTTAAGATTATTATGGTTTATGGAATATTTAATTAGAGTTTTTACTAAAATTTTAGATAAAAATGAAACTTCTGTTAAAAAAATTTTAGGAAGTTCATATGATGAAGTTTTAGCTCCGAGACATCCTTGGCTTGTTAGACAAGCTGTTGGTGCTGCTTTAACTTTTTCTTGTAGAGGATCTAAGGAAGATGTTGTTAAATTATGCTTTGATGTTGATGCTAATACTAATCAAGGTAAGGAATATATTTTGAAAATTATTGGGTTATTGGAAAAAATTTGGAAAGCTGGTGTTGATTTTTATAAACAATGTAATATGCTTGATCTTAAGTAAAAGTTTTTTTTTTATATTGGTTGTTTTTTTTTTTTTTGTTATTTTTTATTAAAAAAAATTTTTTTGGCTTTTTTTTATTTAATTTTAATCAATTTTTTTGTTTTTAAAATTTATTTATTATATTGATTTAAATTATAATTTGGTTTTTAATATATTTTTGAAATGTTTTAATGTTTTCTTTTAATTTAAATATATAGTTAATTTATTTTTTTTTTTGTTTTCGTTTTTTTTTATTAAAAAGGTTAAAGAAGGTAAAAATAATATTATATTTAATAATAAATATTTTTTTTAAGAAATGATTTTTATTTATTATGAAAAAAAACTTAAAATAATAATTAAGATTATGTTTCAATTTTTAATATAAAAAATGATGTAATTGTTTAATCTTTATTGAAAAAAATAGAATTTAAAAAAAAAAAATTTAAAACAATTTATTTTATAAATATCAATTTTACATAATTAATAAATTAAATTAACTAATTAAAAAAATTAGTTATTACTTCTCTATATTATTCCTAAAATAAAAGATTTTTATTTACTTTCATACATTTGATTAATTTGTTCTAAAAATTTATTTTTTGCAATATGTCTTTTAATTTTTAAAGTAGGAGTAACAATATCATTTTCAATAGTAAATTCTTCAGGACTTAAATAAATTTTTTTAACAACTTCAAATCCTTTAAAATCATTTTTTCTTCCTAATTGTTCCATATCATTTAAAATTTCCTTTTTCAACTCTTCATTATTAAAAAAATCTTTATAATTATCTTTATTAGCATCAATTTTTTTACTTTTCAAAAATTCAATAATTTCATTTCTTCTAGGAACAACAACAGCAACTAAATAATTTTTAAATGAATCTCCATAAATAAAAATTTGTTCAACATATTTACATTTAACAAGAACATTTTCTAATTTCTCAGGAGCAACATATTCACCTTGTTGTAACTTAAAAATATTTTTAACTCTATCAATAATTCTAATAGCATTACCATGATCAGTTAAAATCATCCCAACATCACCAGTATGTAACCATCCATCATCATCAATAGCTTTTTTAGTATTTTCAACATCATTTAAATATCCTTTAAATAAAACTGGTCCTCTTACACAAATTTCTCCTCTTGGTCTACTTAATCCAGTTTCAGGATCAATATCAGTACTTTTGTAATCAAGATCAGGACAATCTATTAATTTAATTTCATTTGAATATCCTGGTCCACCTAAATGAAGTGATACACTATCTTTTACATTTGTTAGTAACATTCCTGCACAATCTTCAGTTTGACCATATCCTTCTACTATTTCACATGATAGTGTACAACGAAGAAAATCTAAGATATATGGATCCATTGGTGCTGAACCTACTAACATCCAACGAACACGACCTCCTACTATTGCACGTATTTCTTTAAATACTAATGGATCCCAAAATGCATTTTTTAATATACGATGCTCACGCCAATCTTTAATTTTCATTTCTACACCTTTTTTAAATAAATTACGTATAAAATATGATTTTTTTTCTACATTTTTATTAATTGCTTCATATATTCTTTGAAAAATACGTGGTACAACACACATTGCAGTTGGTTTTAATAAAGCAGCATCTTCAGTTAATTTAGCAGCATTACCATTATAAATTCCAAATGGTGTACCATTTGTTAATACAACACAAAAAATTAAAGTTTCCATTATATGAGCCATAGGTAAGAAACTTAAATAACAATCATCATCATTTAAATAAAAACCTATACTATGAATTACATCTACTTCAACCATTATTGAATGATGTGGTATCATTGCACCTTTTGGTAAACCTGTTGTACCACTTGTATAACAAATTGTAAATATATTATCAGGTTTAGCTGGATTTAATGGTAAATTTCTTCCTTCAACTTGACCAACTTTACAAATATCTTCAAAAGTATAAATTTGTATTCCTTGATTTTTTAATTCATTAACAGTTTCATTTTCATCTTCAGGATTAATAACAATTAAATTTCTTAAAGAAGGAGCTTTACCATCTTTAATTAAAGTTAACATTTTTTTTAAAACTTTGCTTTCAATGACAATAGTATTTAATTGAGTTTGAGATAAAATATATTCAATAGCAATTTCACCTAAAGTATCATAAATAGTAACAATAGTAACTCCAATACCATGAGCACCTAAAAGTGAAAGATACCATTCAACTTTATTTCTACTATAAATACCTAAAAATTTGAAATCACCATCATTTTCAGAATGAAAATCAGGACATAAATTTAAATATGAAAGTCCTCTTGCGAATTCAGAACATAATTTAAACACATCATCAAATGTTAACCATTCATATTCATTTTTTAATGTATCTTTTCCTGTTCTTGGACGGTAACCTATAAATTTTTTTTTTCCTTTTCCTTTCCTTAAATTATTCTCTAATGCTTCCCATGATGTTCTTGGACCAAAGGATGATACCTCGTTTAAGGATTTTATGTTGTTTTTATTTCGGAGAATTTGAGTCTCTCCTTCTTTTTTTTCTCCACAAAAAACTCCATATTGGATTTTCTCTGTATCGTATATATTTCCCATTTTATTATATTTTTTTTTATTTTTGCATTATATAATGGATCAGAGTAATTAGGTCAGAATTAAATTTTATTTTTAGGTAGTGACGTATTTAATAAATAATTATTTTTTTAAAATGTTATTGAAAATATTTTATTATTTTAAGTTATTTAATGTTTTTATTTTATAAGGTTTTTTTGGGATGTTTTGTTTTATTTTTTTTTAAATATTTAAAAATGTTTTTGATTATAAATATTATTTTAGAAATTTTTATTAAGTAATGTAAAATTTTGATATGTTTGAAGAAATATGGGGATAAATAAAATATAATTTATTTTATTTTATTATGTTTTATATGATTTAATTAATTGGAATTTATTTTTTTTGAAAAATAAATACTACATTTTATTTTTAGTTTTACTGTTTAATTTTATTGAATTGAAAAAGGGATAAATATAAAGTTTTAAAATTTCAAAATTATAGAAAATTTATTATATTTTATCTAAAATATTATCAATTAATCTTATTAATTCATAATTAATTTATAATTATAAAATACCATTTTATTTTCTTTTAAATTATTTTTTTTTTTTTTATTTTTTTTATTGAAAAAGTAATAAAATATGAATAAATTTGGATAAATATTTTAAAATATTAATCATTGGGAAAAATTTTTTTGATAAAAATTAATAATTTAAATAAAAGATTATTCAAAAAAATGAAAAATTGATGTGTAATATATCTTATCCAATGAAAAATATAACATAAAATAAAAAAATTAAAACCACATTTTACATTAAAAAAATCCAAAAAATATGATAATAATAAACTAAAAATTAATTCATAAAAAAATCTGAACAAAGAAATAAGAATATAGATTATTATATTTAAATAGAAATTAAAGAAAGATATGAAAATATAAGGAAAAAAAATGTAAAAAAATAAAATTTTTTTAAAAAAATATTGTTATATAATTATATATCCAGTATATTAGTTAAAAGAATAATATTTTTTATTAATAATATTTTAATGAGTTTTAGGAATATTAGCTAGGAATTATGTCATTTAAATATCTCCATATTTATTTATGATATGAGGTTAATATGATTTATTAATTATCACTTATTTATATTATTAATAGCTTATCTTTTATAATTTAAAAATGATTTTACTTTAATATCTTCTTATTTAATTACTAAATAAGTTTTTAAGTTGAAAATATTCTTAATTTATATTTGATTGTTTTTAATTCACAATTCCTTTTGAGAAGTTTAATGTTTTTTTTATTATATTTTAATATATCTTTTCTAAAAGGATTTTTAAAATTATTTTTAAATTGTTTTATAATTATATTTTTTTCAATTAAATTATATTATTTTTAAGTTTAAATTTTAATTTTATTATAAATAATTTGATTAAATATTTAATCATTATTTTTTAGCTGTTTTCTTCAATTTTTCTTTTTTTTTTGTTCCAATTTTCACTTTGTAAAATTTCTTAGATTTTAAAATTCTTTCCTTTAATTCTTTTTGTTTTTTTAAAATTCTATTCTTTAAATTATCATTTATATTTATTTTTATTTCATCTAAAAAGGGTAATTCATAACATTTTGAGATTTTCCCATTATATATATCTAAATATTCAATAAAATATTCATTTTTTTGCATCTTCATTTCTTTAATATTAGTTATTTTTTTATCTTTTTTTAATAAACTTCTTCCATTAATACTAAAAGATTTAAAAATTTCTTTTTCTTTATTATAAATAATAAATGAAGGTAATGGTGAATATGAAATAAATATATTATCACAGATAAAAGAAGGAAGAAAAATAGAATTAATTAAAATTGCAGTTGGTAAAGTATAAATATTAATATATCCATCTTCAGAAGAAGAAATCATTAAATTTAAAATATTATTTTGTTGAATACATACAATTCTTTTTGTATGAAAATGAATTATTTTTACAATATTTTCTTCTTCTGGATCATATATTATTATTGAGCCTAATTTAGTTCCAAATATAATAAATTTATCAATTGAAAAATATGTTATTTCACTATTATCTAATTTATATGTTAAAATTCCTGATTTTGTTTTTATTGTTTTTCTTAAATCAATAGGATTTTTATATTTATTAAATAAAATTATATATACCTCATCAAGGAGAAAATTATAAATAATTCCTATTTTATTATTAATTTTTATATTATAATCATTATGATTTAATTTTTTTAAGAATTGTGTTATTTCTACAATTTCATTAGAATATTGTTGAATTTTTATACTTTGATTTAACTCTGGTATATTATTTATATTTATAAATATTTTATAACTTAACACAATAATACATTCAATTAAATATTTTTGAATTTTTTTAAATTTTTCATCATTAAATTCATTATTAAATTCATAAATTGATTTTTGATTATTTATCATTTCAAAAAACTCTTTATTATAATATTTTATATTACTTTTTTTTTCAAATTGATTTAAAGTTACATTTATTTCTAAAGCTAAAACTCCACAATTATAAATATTATTTTTATAAAAAATTATTTCAAAATGAGATTTTTCAAAATTTTTTTTATAATATTTTAAATTATATTTCATTCTATCAGTAATAATTCCACAATTATAAAATTCATTATTATTTAATTCAATTTCATTATCAATTTCAATTTTATTCATATCATTAAATAAATCATCATTATTTTCACTTTTTAATATATTTTTTATATATTTTTTTTCATTCATTTTAATAGTTAAAATTTGAGTTGGATGAACTCCTTTTTCAAAATTCTGTAAATAAAAATCTCTTTCTTGAATTGAATATTTTTCTAAATTTACATATCCTTCATAAAAATAAGGTGAAAAAATATTTTTTCTTTTTAATGCCTCTTTTCCTTTTTGTGCATAACCAAAAATTAAATCAATCCAATCATTAATTTTAATTTCAGGTCTTTCAAAAATTTCTCTAATTATCGAAATATATTTTTCAGGATTATTATCACAATAATTAGGAAGTAATACATCATCAACACTAATTTCATTATTTAAACTTTTTAATTTTTTTATTAATTGATAAGTTGAATCTTCATCTTTTGTACTTTGTAAATTTCCTAAATAAAAATGATTAATATTTCTAAATAATTCAGGTAGATAATAAAATTCAGGAATTAATTCTCTTAAATCACTTCTTTTATTAATTGTATTATAATGACTTTTTTCTAAATTAATAAATAATCTATCAGGATAATTAAAAACATCTCCTTGAATTAATTGTGCTGAAATTGAATAAGGAAATAATCTTACTAAATAATAACAAACATAAGAAGGATTTGAATAATGACTATCATAATAAATTGGAATATTTTCTAATTCAATATTTAATGAATTAAATTTAGAAAAATCTGAAAAATCTAATGGAATTGAGTCACCGTAATTTTCTATAAATTCTTCTTTTATTGAATCATAAAATATTTGACATGGTTTAAATCTTTCTTCGTTTAATACACCCATTGGTTTATTTAATGGTCTTAAATTATTTAATATTTCATTTTCTGTTAATGGTAATTTTTCAAAAGTATATTTTGTTTGATAATTATTTATAATCCAAGGAAAAATTGGATATTGATTTATATCATTAAATGATCTATTTGATAATAAATTTATTCTCATTAACATTTCCAGTTTTGAAATTGAGTTATCATAATAACTTTGTAAAATTGAATTTAAATCATTATATTTAGAATCTTTTCCTTTATATTTATATCTAAATTGTTTTTTTTTATTATCAACAATCTCATAAGATTTAAATAAATCATCATTTTTTTCATTTTTTTCATTTTTTTTTTTATATATTGTTCTCATAGAAAAGAAATTATTATTATTATTTTGAAAATTTTCTTCTTCTAACAAACAATAATATATATAATCTCTTATATTTTTTGATATATTAAATTCTTCTTTTACTTTGTTTTCAAAAATTGCATTATTATTTAAATTGATTTTATTTCCAATATTATTGAATATAAAATAATAAGATTTTTTTTGTTTTGTAAATATTTCTAAACTATCATCTTTAAATGCATAATTTATTTTATAACTATAAGTTATATCTATAATTTTTATATGTAAATAAGTAAATTTATCATATTTTCTAAGACTACCATAACAAATATCGCTTTTTGAATTAATATAATAATTATTTTTATCAACTAATTTTCTTGGAAATCCTAAAAAATCAAAAGAATTATCATTATTAAATATAAAATATCCTTTAATATGTAAACCTGGTTTAAGTAGACAACATGAATAAATATCTTTATTTTTTATACCAAAATATTCTAATATTTTTTGTTCAATAATGGATTCATTATTATTTTGAATTATTGTATCATTATTTTTATCTTTTTCATTATCGTTGTTTATATTATGTTTATTTGTGCTATTTAAAATATCTTTTTTTTCGAAATTTTGCAAATTATTAATATTATTTTCTATTGTTTTTATTATTTTTAAAATATCATCATCTAAGGGACTTTTATCAATTATATCAATTATTGAATATCTTTTATTAAAAAATTCTGAAAAACCTTTAGGAAGGAATGAATTTAAATTAAGAATAGGTATTAATAAAGGAAGAGTCATTTCTTCTGAATAATGATTTAATATTTTATATTTTAATGAATCTTTTTCATTATAAAATAAATTTAAATCACTATAACTATTATTCCATGAAAATAATTGTTTTCTTAATTTTCTATAATATTTTTTTAACATTAAATTATTATACATTGAATTTTCATTCATGACTAAAGAATTCAATTTTTTTTTTGGTTTTTCCAAAAATAGATTTTCTATAATTATATGATAAAAAAGTTTTAAATTAATTATTTTTGTATCTGGAGTTTGAAGAAAATTTAAACTATCTCTATTTTTTTTAATTTCTTTTTCTAAGAAATCATTATTCTTAACTTTCATTATTTTAAAATAATAATTAATAAAAGTTATAAATTCAGATTTAATACCTAGAATTTTAAGATATTCTATAAAATAATTATTTTTATTTTTCTCAAAATAAAATGATATTAAAGAGATTAATTGAATAAATAACTGAATCAAATGTAAATTATTTTCATTTATACATAAAAAAATGGAGTGGATAGATAATAAAATTAATTCTATAAAAAAATCATAATTTAATGACTTAGAAAAAGAAGAATCTTCAATTTTATTTGTTGATAAAAGAATACAAAATATTAATAATAAGGTAAAATAATTTAATTTTAATTTCAACTCTGAAGGAGCAGTTAATAACATTTCAAAAAATATCAAAAATTTATTTATAATTAAATATTCTAAATTATAATAAGGAAATGATGAAATATATAATTGAAAATCATTGTCTTTTTTGAATTTTTTTTTAGTAAGTTTGGATAAATTATTTATGCCAAAATTTTCATCTTTTAATAAATCTTTCATAAATTGGTTTAGAAAATCTACATTTTTTTCAAATTTGTTTTTTGATTTAAAATCATTAATTTTGTTTGAAATATTTTTAAAAAAAAACTTAATAAAATCAATTAATTCATTTTTAGTTTTTTCTTCTTTTTTTTCATCCTCAATAATTTTATAAATGCTAAAAATATAATTGTTAAATTCTTTAAGTACATTTAAAAAATTTAAGGAATTCGATTCAATTGAATTTAAATAAATTTGAAATATAATTTCAAAAATATTTTCATTGATTTCTTTGAGTTCTTTATTTTTTATTTCTTTATCAATAATATATATATGGTGCATTATTTGTATTATAAAAATTATAAAAGATTTAGAATTATATAAATCAATATATTCAAAATTATTTTTAATGTTTTCATTAATAATACTTTTGAAATTATTAATTTTCCAAAATTTAGATAATACTAATTGAAAAAAATGTAGATTTATAGTAGATGAAATAAAATCTTTAATAAAATTTATAATTTGAGGAAAATGAAAATATAAATAATATTCTTCCTTTTGAGTAAAATTTAAAGATAATCTTAATAAATTGTTAAAATCTGAGATTATGAATGCATTAAATTCAGTATTATTAAAATAATTATTATTATAATTATTATCATTTTGTATTTTAGAAAAATTAGTTAATTCCTCAAAGAATTGATTATTAACATTTATTGAATTATAATCTTCTTTTTCCATTGTTTTTTTTTGGGTTTCATATAGATTTAATAATTTTGTTAAATTATATTTTGATAGTATTCCATTTATATTTATGTAATAAAAAAATATAATTTGATTAAAATGTAATAATTTGAATTTTATATTAATATTATTACTTTTTGATAATTCTACTAAAAAATACATGAATTGATTCTCTATTAAATATGATAAAATTTCAATATTACTTAATAATAATTTTTCAATATTAGTTTTTTTATTATCATTATTTATCAAATTTTGATTATCAAAATTTGAATTATCTTGAATATAATT
>JAEEGL015468316.1_pt1 | contig 10594 bp, 8 predicted proteins | sample 9134231 | NCBI WGS metagenome assembly JAEEGL01 (sample SAMN16246548, study PRJNA631951) | gut metagenome | biome: gut microbiome; feature: rumen; material: fiber-attached | host: Bos | place: Iran: Karaj | collected 2018-10 | reverse complement strand
TCAGTTACACGGTTTTGAGGATAGTTATAAGTTCTAATCTTTTCACTACGCTCACCATGACCAACTAAAGCTTGTCTTGTAGCTCCAGTCTTTTCTGCCTCTTCAGCTAGCATTCTTTCATAAATTCTAGTTCTTAATACATCCATAGCATATGCCTTATTTTCATGTTGAGAACGGAAAATCTGACATGCGACGAAATCACCAGTAGGTAAATATGTTACACGTACTGCTGAATATGTAGTATTAACACCTTGTCCACCAGGTCCTGATGAACAGAATGTATCAATCTTTAAATCTTTTTCTTCTAACTTGAAGTCAATTTCTTCTGCCTCAGGCATAACTAATACTGTGGCGATAGATGTTTGAATTCTACCATTTGCTTCAGTAACTGGAATTCTTTGAACTCTATGTCCACCTGATTCCTATTTTACGAAAGAATAAACTGATTCTCCTGATACCTTAAATGAAATATTAGAATAACCACCTTGTGCAGATTCTTGAGCATCGAATACATCAATCTTCCACCCCTTAGAATCTGCATACTTTGTATACATTCTAAATAAATCACCGGCAAAGATATTTGCCTCATCACCACCAACGGCACCCTTAATTTCAACGATAACGTCTTTTTCATCATTAGGATCCTTTGGTAATAATAATACCTTCATTTCTTCTGCAATTTGTTCTAATCTTGCTTTTGATTCATCTAATTCTAACGCTGCCATTTCAGCAATTTCAGCGTCATCTGATTTTTTCATTTCTTTTAAATCATCTAATGAATTTTCTAGCTTTTGTTGTTCACGGAATAAAACAACAATTTTTTCTAAGCTTTTTTGTTCCTTAGATAATTCAGTAAGCTTTTTAACATCCCTTACAACCTCAGGGTCTATTAGAAGCTCATTAATTTCATTATATCTGGCTTCAATAGCCTTCAAACGATCTAACATAACTATTCACTAACCTCATCTTCACTACGTTTTTCTCTAAACTTCATGTATTCACCTGTCCAGATCATAGCAATCTCCCCAGTCGCTCCTGAACGGTTCTTTCCCAAAATTAAATCTGCCTCACCTTTACGTGTTGACGCTTTATTATAATACTCATCACGGTATAAAAGCAATACCATATCCGCATCCTGTTCGATAGAACCTGAATCTCTTAAGTCAGACATGATAGGTCTTTTATCATCACGCTGCTCAACACCTCTTGAAAGCTGTGATAATACAATGATAGGTACTTCTAATTCTCTTGCCATTAACTTTAAACTTCTTGAAATAATAGTTATCTTTTGAACCTGGCTCATCTTATCAGATTCATCATCATAATCAATTAATTGTAGGTAATCGATAACAATCATTCCTAGGCCATTTTCTTGTTTTAATTTACGGCATTTAGCTCTTATAGATTCAATAGTTGAATCACTTGAATCATCAAAGAAAATCTTCATATTAGCAACACGCTCAAGCATTGGTGAAAATCTTGCCCAGCTATTTCTATCCATATGACCACTTTGAATCATACCTAATTTGATAGAGCCTGTTGCGGCAACCATTCTTTGAACTAATTGCTCATTTGACATTTCAAGTGAGAATATAGCAACATTTACATCATTAATAGTTGAAACATTCATTGCAAGATTTAAAGCCATAGCTGACTTACCCATTGCAGGTCTTGCTGCTAATATAATTAATTGTCCTGGCTGAAATCCTTGTGTATATTGATTTAATGTAGGAAATCCAGTATCAAAGCCAACTAATTGTGTATCCTGCTTAGATCTACTTTCTGTATTCTTTTCTAATCTTTCAGTAACACTTCTAATTGTTTCAAATGATGAAGTCTTTCTATGCTTAGACATATCAAATACTGTTCGTTCGACATTATCGATGTATTTTGATACCTCACCAGCTTCATATCCTTTTTGAACTAAATCCTCTAATGTTTCTATCGCCTTTCTTCTCATTGAGGCATTATAGATCATATCTAAATATGTCTCAATGTTTGATGAAGTATAAGCAAACTTACTAATCTCAAGCATGTATTCCATTCCACCTGCTTGTTCTAAAAGCTTGTTATTGCTTAGGCTACTACATACAGAAGCAACATCAATACTCATACCACTATCTGACAATAGAATCATTGTTTTATATATTAACTTATTCTTAATATCATAAAAATCATCTGATGAAATAGAATCTCTTGCAATAATAATTGAAGATGGTTCCATGAAGATTGATCCTATGACAGCAATTTCAGCTTCTATTGCAGAAGGAACTTGCTTTACTGGTAGATTATTGTTTGCCATAAATCCTCCTAAAAACTACTCTTGCTCCTCAACCTTAATTTCGAATTGAGCAATAATATCAGTATCTAGCTTTACAGTAGCTGTAAAGATACCAATTGAATTAATTTCTGCAGGTAATTCAACCTTACGCTTATCTAGATGAATACCAGTTTGTGCTTCGAATTCATCACATACTAGTTTTGGTGTAACAGAACCAAACTTCTTTCCACCTTGACCAATTTTTAATTTAATAACAATCTTCTTGCCTTGAATTTCATCTCTAAACTTTAATAATAGCTTACGATTGTTTTCAGCGATTTGACGTTCCTTAGCCTTTTCTTCTTCATACTTAGCAAGGTTTTCAACAGTAGCTGCTAAAGCTTGCTTATTACTGATTAAGAAATTACCATATCCATTTGGAACATCAATAATTTCGCCCTTCTTTCCTTTACCCTTTACATCTTCAATTAAAATAACCTTCATAACCTCAGTACCTCCGTCAATAAATTCAACCTTGATTATATTCAATAATTCGTCCTTTACCTCATCAATAGTAACATTCTTTATCTGAGTTGCGGCACTATTAAAGTGACCACCACCACCCATTTGCTCCATAATTGTTTGTACATTGACAGAATCACCTAATGCTCTAGCTGAAACACCAACAGTAATATCATCAATTCTACCAATAGTAAATGATGCTTCAACACCTTGAATGTGTAATTGCTGGTCTGAAATCTTAGCTAATGTTGTACGGTCAGGAATCTTATCAGTTTCCTTTAAGCATACAATTGAGAATCTACCACCATGAATTTCTGCATTACCAATTGCAGTATTTAAAAACTTCTCTGATTCAAGTGGTTCTTGTAATAACTTTCTAACAAATATCATATCAGCTCCATATTCCTTTAATGTAGCTGCGGCTTCAAATGTTCTTGCACCTGATCTTTGTGTAAAGTTATTTGTATCTACGATAATACCTGCTAACATAATAGATGCTTCAATTGGTAACATTGTAATACCTGAATTATAGAACATAAACATTTCAGATACTAATTCTGTTGCACTTGATGCACTTGAATCTAGATAATAAGTTAAAGGATTTTCATATCCAATTTCACCAGGTCTATGGTGATCAATGATTGAAACATTCTTAATCTTCTTTAATAATTCAGGAAACATTGCAAGAGATGGAGATTGTGTATCTGTAATCAATAACAATGTGTTAGAATTAATAACTTCCATTGCCTCATTTATATTAATGAAGAAATTAGATACCTGAGGCTCAGACTTAAGCATTTCAAAAATCTTCTTAACTGTTTGGTCTGCAAGTGTTGGATCAAACACCATCTTAGCATCTACATTAGATGTTTTAATCATATGGAATGCTGCAAGCATAGATCCAATAGCATCTGTATCTGCGAATTTATGACACATTAATAATACGTTAGATGCATTTTCAACCTGTTCCTTTAAACTAATTGTTTGCATACGCGCTTCTACTAATGTATTCTTTTCTAATGAATTATTCTTTGCACCAAAGAATTTAATTTGTTCACCCTCAAGGTTAACTACTACCTGGTCACCACCACGCTTAGTAGCTAAATCAATAGCGTTTTGTGCAATTTGACCTAAGTCATCATACATATTGTCATAACAAGCTAAACCCATAGATACTGATGCTTTAAGTCTATTCTTATCAGTGATTTCACGAATTCTATCTAGCATAGAGAATTTATCGTTAATCATCTGCATTAAAGCATATTTATCCATAGTAACTGTCATTCTATCTCCAAGTAATGTTTGGAAATAGCATTTATGTTGAATCATATAATCTGAAATCTCACCTAGAATTTGACCTCTGATATTTGCTTTTTCTTGCATATCAAATTTCTTCAATGATTCTTCTAGATTATCAATTTCAATAATACCAATTGCTGTAATTCTTTCGTTATATCTCTTCTTTATATTTTCACGTTCTGTAGAATCGAAGAAATAAAATACTTGGTTGTCTTCATTATGTAAGGCATCATAGAACTTATCATTATATTCAATTGTTAATTCTGGAGTATCATTATTAACTGCGTCAGTTAACTTTTCAGAAATAATTGAAATAGGCTGATCAAGCAATTCACCAAATATTTGCTTTGCATAATTATTAGCCCAAGCTATTTGATCATAATTATCATAAATTACAATACCGATAGGAAGCTTATTAAATGTTTCATCTCCGGCTTCACTAACGTGGTATGAAATATTAGTCCACTTTTGTAATTTTAGGTCTAAGTCTTTAATCTTTTCACTCTTCTTAGAACTAATGTAAATGAAAAGTGATGCACTAGTACCTATAACACAAATTATAGCTATTGAGAGGAATACAATTGAATATGTTGATGAAACGTCAGGATTATCTAAATAATAATAGACAAAATATCCAGAAATTACCGCACCAACAAGGAAAATTAATGATAAAATTATAAATCTTATTCGAATTATAAATCTCTTCATTTTAACACCTCACAATATAAACAAATTATATCAAATATTATTGATTTATTCAATAATAGAACAAGAAATGAAGGGTCAAATGAAAAATAAAATGCCTTATTCTCAATTTATGAATAAAGCATTTATATTTTTATTAATTTCCTATTTTAAGCTAAGAAGTTCAAATATCTTATTTAAGTATAACAATAAAGCCATATCATTCTCTTGCCAAATTCTTGTAATCTTATCTTCAAATAAAATGATATAACCATATATTTTTTTAGAAATTACAATTCTTGAAACGATAAATGTAATAATCTTTTTATCTACGATAAATTTATTAATCTTCTCATCATTTTGATAAATATTTAAATCTGTAGGAATAAATATATTGTCAGAAGCTGTTAAATTCTCAAATGTCTTTATACAGTTTTCATCAATATTACACTTATATCCTTCCCCACTAGTGTAAAGTGTTTCATCAGTTAATAATAAAGCTGCCTCAGATATTTGAAGGACATCAGCCACAAAATCTAAGATATTTTTTATTCTAGTTTTTACTGACTTTCTTTCATTATTAGCTAATTCTGAAATTCTTGAGAAAATATTAGGTAATGAAGACTGTATTTTTCTATGAACTTCAATGTTTTTATGTTTTGCCTCAACATAAATAATAAAACAATTTCTACCCTTTGACTTACCTCTATATAAAGCCTTATCTGCGATTATAAATAATTCATCATAAGTTTTAGCATCTTTTGGGAATGTTGCAATACCAACAGTCGATGTAATATAGAAGCTAACATCTTGAATACATAGTCTTCTTCTTGAAACCATTCCATCATTTAACATCTTCTCTACATAATCATGGATATCATTATATTCAAGTACATTAAAACAGATGATAACAAATTCGTCACCACCAAATCTTCCTACAACGCCATCTTGTCCAACATAATCAGCTAAGCTTTGGGCAACAGCCTTTAAGCATTCATCACCAACCATATGACCATAGTTGTCGTTAACTAGCTTAAAATTATCTATATCTAAAATTCCCATCATAAATGGAACTCTATTTGTCACTAATTCTTTAGCAAATCCTAAGATATTTGCTCTTGATAAAACACCTGTTAATGAATCTAATGCATAATTAATATCAATTGCTTTGAAGTAATCATATTTTTTTAAATCATTAGCAGTATACATTTAATCAACCTCACTCATAAATTATTTTTAAAACAATACAAATAAATTATATCACGCTTCATATCAAAATAATAGTTACACCATTAAACAAAAACAGGATAATACTATACGTTTTATCTGTCTTTTGTGAATAAGTAAACTTATAGTACGAATTATAACTAAAAATTCTGATTATTCTATTTTTAGTTCTTTATTAATCATTTCATTTTCTAATAAAAAAATAACAGTTACAAAATGACTGTTATCTCTTTAAAGCTTTTAATTTCATAATCAGGCTTAATGTCACCTTTAGTATTATCTCTATTTAGGTAAATCGCTTTAATACCTGATATTTTACCGCCTAAAATATCAGAATCTAATCTATCACCAATTATTACATAATTCTTCTTTTCATAATCGTTTAAATCATTAAAAATATAATTAAAGAATCTTTCATCAGGCTTATTATATTGGATTAGTTCAGATACATAAACCTTTTTAAAATATTTATCTATATTAGCCTTTTCTAATCTTTTTATTTGAACAGATGTCATTCCATTACTAGCAATATATAAATCATATTTATTATATAAATATTTTAAGGCATCAATAACATCATCATAGATATATGCTTGATATTTTAATGAATTAATATAGTATTCATTTGAAGCTAAAATATCAGCTTCTAATTCTAAATATTCATATATTTCTTTAAATCTATTAAAATGAAATACTTTTCTTTCCATATTACCTTTTGAATATTCTTGGAAATAATATTCATTAATAATAGAAAATTTTTGACAATCTAAATCATTAGGTACATATCCTGTAAATTTATTTATAGTTTCAATAAAAGCCGCTTTTTCTCCTTTATTAAAATCTAATAATGTACCATCTAAATCGATTAATACTTTCTTTATCATAATTATTCTTTTCTATGATTATTTACATAATCAATTAAGTCTTTTTTAATTAATATTACATTTTTTATAATATCTGGATCAAAATGTGTTCCACTACCTTCTACAATTATTTCAAATGCTTCCTCAGGTGGAATAGAATCTTTATATACTCTTTTTGATGTTATAGCATCATAAACATCGGCAACTGCCATTACTCTTGCCGGAAGAGGTATTTCTTCTCCTTTTATACCTTTTGGATATCCAGACCCATCCCATTTTTCATGATGGTATAAGGCAATCTCATAAGAAATCTTTGATAGCTTTTCATCTTCTAAATTTGAAAAGATATTTTTTATCATTTCCCCACCCTTAGATGAATGCTTCTTCATTTCTTCAAATTCTTCCCTATCTAATCTTCCAGGCTTTAATAAAATTCTATCTGTTATAGCAATTTTTCCAACATCATGTAGGGGTGCTGAATTTGTTATATCCATAATATAATCATCAGTTAGGATAGCTTTATATTTATCATCCTTTTTCATCTGATTTAATATCATATTTACATATGTCTTTGTTCTTGTAATATGACCACCAGTTTCAGAATCTCTTGTTTCAATTACTGCGGCTAAATCTTCAATAACACGAGATTGCATCAAGTTTCTTTTTTTCATTTCATTTGAAGCTTCTTCTGATAATTTAATTTGAGAATTAAGCATCTTTTCATTTCTTGAAAATATACAAAATGTTAATACATCAACAAGTCCAACACATAATAATCTTGGTAACATATAATGATATGATATTTCAAACATACGACTAGCTGTTGCGAGTTCTACTCTCTTTGATAAATCCATTTGTTCTTCTTCAGATATAATTGTCTTTAATAAATTTCTATCTGGTAAGCCAAAGAAAAAACCTCCATACATAGTAATTGGTACCATTACAAGTGAAACAATAATAGCAATAATAATTAACTTCTTATTTGTTTTATACTGCGCTGCCATTAAAGGAGGCAAAGCTAATAAGATAATTGCCTGGTAAGATAAAATTATAGTTATAATTCCAATTCCTATAAAAGTTGGTATTAATAATCCATATTTAAACTTTTCATTATAAAGAATTCCTGGATTTTTATGCATTATATGATCAGCTATAAAATGAACTAAATATGGTGTTAAAAATATAACAAACACAATAGAAATTGTGACTCTCATAACAACTTTATCTAGATTAAAAATATTAATTTCATTTAGTATTTCAGTTAAAATACTAATTACTGCCATCGCAAATAAAATATAGATATTTAATTGATTGGCATCTCTAGTCGATTCTTTATAAATTTTATCTTCAACCATCTTAAACTCCTATAAATTTATACAAATTCTAGCATAATAATTGTAACATATTTTAATATATATACAAAATGAATATAGACATATTTCTTTAAATAGTTTACTATTTATGTTAAAATTATATCGTTTAGTACCTTGTAGTAAGGAGGTAATAATATGAGTGATAATACTAAAAGTATATCTTGTCCTAATTGTGGTAGTACAGATGTTAAAATAGGACAAAAAGGAATAATTGAATGTCAATCATGTAACGGCAAATTCTTCGTAAACGCAGATGAGAATCTAATAAATGCTATTCATAAAATTGAAAGAATGAAGCGTGACCCAGAAACAGTATTCGCATCTGGTATAAAATATGAAGATTCAATTACTGAAGATGATTATGTTAATAAAATATTATTATATCTAAAGGATGAATATTTAGCCCCAGAATATATATTTGATGAATTAATTTGTGAAGATGTTCAAAGAATAGAAATTCCAATTATTTGCGCAACTGGTCATTCAGAAATAAATTATTCTAGAATGATAGGAACAGATAAAATAGAAACATGGACTGAGGTCAAAACAACTAAATATTCAGATGGTACATCTAAAAAGAATTATTATAATCGTTCAAGAACTGTAACTGACTGGGACCCTGATTCAGGTATGCTTGTTGGTGAGGCAGTTGAATCTGCTTATGATGATAAATATAAGCAATTTGATGATGTTATAACATTAGAAAATAGAGAGAATAATACAACTATTCTTTCTGATTCAGAATTAGATTCATATGAAATCAATCCAGAAATGATAAATGATTTAAAAAATAGAATTACTAATAAGGTATTCTATAAAAATATTACATATCCAGGAGATCATGTTAAAAATGAAACATTCTCAGGAACAACTAAGATAACTGAATTATCTTGTGTAATATTACCTATCTATGTCTTAAATATAAAAGTTAGAGATGAACTTATTACATTCTATGCTTGTTCTAATGGCCAAGTTGACATAAAACAAGTTGGTCACTTCCCTATGAAAGATGACCAAGAGGAAGCTAATAATGCAGTTTATGAAATTGCAAAAGAAAGAAATAAAGTAGCATTTAAGCCAAAGGCTTTTATGTATTTATCTTATTTCTTAGGAATCGCCTTTTTCTTATTATTCATTATTCTAGGTTCTAATTTTGATATAGTTGCTTTAAATATTATTTCATTCATTGTTCTTCTTTCTGGTATAGTAGTAGGTTTAATCTTCTCTAGAAAGGTTAAGAAGATAACTAGAGAATATGGAACAAAGATAAATGAATATAATAATATTAGAGATGCAAGAATTCAAAAACAAAAAGATGAAGGATATGAAAGATATATAAAGAATAGATAAAGAAAAATGTATGACCGACGTCATACATTTTTTTAACTTCTACTTTCTTTTTTATAAATACGTTCATAGATAGATTCTTTATCATAAATAAAATGATTTTTTAAGACTCTAAACATACTAAATATATTAAAGGCTTTTTTAACATTTAATCTATCAAATTTTATAAATCCAAATATTCTAGGTACAACATATGTAACAATATCATTTTTATTACAAAAGATATGATAGCTTTTAACACAGCTTCTTAAATATTTAAGTGTTTTTCTTCTATTAAATATATTTGTCTTAAATAAATTTACAGATCCAAATGTATAAAGATGAGGCTTAATACCATAATTATAATTTAGATCCTGAGCACAAAGCATTGCCTGACCAGAGCCTAGTGACCAACCAATTACTTCTACCTCAGCTAAGGGATGTATTTCTAATAATTCAGATACTCCCTTTCTTACAAAATATTTCATTACCTTATACATTGAAGCCCACGACTTATGAACCTTTAATGTAATCTTTTTATCATTCCACATAAATGAATCATAATATTTAGGCTGAAATATAAAATTAGTAAACCAATCCGGTATATCTCTTGTTCCTTCAAAATGTACCTGTATTACATTTCTATTTTCATCATATCTAATGAAGTAATTAGCATGAGTTAATACACCCTTATATTCATAATCAACACTTTTATATTCTATTTTAAATGATGCTTTACCAGTATTATTAATATCATCTGATGTATCAATAAAATATTGTTCATATCTTAATTTTTCATATGTCTTTCCTATTTCCATATTAGCACTCCAAAATCGTTAAATTGCAAACATTTATATTTTATCATCAAATAATCACTTATTACAATAGAACAAAAGTGAATAAATTCACTCTATGAGTAAATTCATATTTTAACGAATTTATATATAATTATGTATTTCTACATATTTACATATACTCTATAAGGTATTGTTAGACCTCTACTCATCAAATACTTTATTACAGTATCATTTGAGTTACGT
>JAEEGL015462630.1_pt1 | contig 10594 bp, 11 predicted proteins | sample 9134231 | NCBI WGS metagenome assembly JAEEGL01 (sample SAMN16246548, study PRJNA631951) | gut metagenome | biome: gut microbiome; feature: rumen; material: fiber-attached | host: Bos | place: Iran: Karaj | collected 2018-10 | reverse complement strand
TTATATGAGCAGGGTTTCCATGGTATTGTCGGTGGTATATCTTTTGATCGGATATGCATTTGTGTCGGTGCTGGATCTGGTGAGGATCAGGAAGATACCTTTGGATGTGGCGCTCAAGGATATTGAGTGATGGAGCAAAAAATGATATAATCCCATTGTTAATGATGAATTCGGTTGAAGGAGGATTACATATGAAGAAGATCAAGGCAGTATTTCTGATCTCATATGTGGCCCTCCTTATTTTTGCGGCAGGATGCGGAAAGACAGAAGAAGCTCAAAAGCACAGCCGGACCGTGTTTGCCATGGATACGGTTATGGAACTCACGGTGTATGGCTCTCAGGACGTTTTGGATGAAGCGGAAGAACTGATTAAAGGATTCGAGGAGAAATTTTCCGTGACGCTGGAAGACAGCGATATCTCCCGCCTGAACAGAGAAAAGAGTTTTCAGGTGTCAGCGGATACCTATGAACTGCTGACCATGGGAAAGGATCTGTGCTCAAGGACCCACGGTGTTCTGGATATAACAGTCTATCCCATAGTCCGGGCATGGGGGTTCACCACGGGAGAACACAGGGTGCCTGAAAAGGCAGAGATCGAAGCGCTTCTCAAAAATGTGAGCTACAGAAATATCGCTTTGAGTGAGGATAATATGATCACTCTTTACAACGATACCATGGTTGACCCGGGAAGTATAGCAAAGGGGTATACCGGCGACAGGATACTGGCCTTATTCAGAGAAAAGGGCATAAACAATGCGCTCATCAACCTCGGAGGGAATGTGCAGGCGCTGGGCTCAAAACCCGACGGAAGCCCATGGAAGGTTGCGGTTGCGGATCCGGAAAACAGCAGCGAATATGCGGGCTATGTGGAGGTCATCGGAAAGACGGTGATAACCTCGGGCGCATATGAACGCTGCTTTGAATATGAAGGAAAGACCTATCATCATATAATAGACACTTCCACGGGTTATCCCGCCGACAACGGCTTCGTTTCGGTCTCGGTGATCGGAGAAAGCGGAGTGGTATGCGATGCGCTGTCCACGAGCCTTTTTGTCATGGGGCCGCAGAAAGCATATGAATTCTGGAAGAACAGCGACGATTTTGACGCAGTGTTTATCACTTCGGACGGTAAAGTGGTGATCACGGAGGGCATACGGGATGCGTTTGTGCCTCTCGGAAGATACAGGAACACAAAACCGGAGGTGCTGCTTCATGATCAAAAATAGAACATGGATCATCATATTTTCGGTGCTCCTGCTTATAAGCCTCGGAGTGGCTTTCCTGATCTTTCTGAAACCGACATCGGGCAGCGTGGCGAATGTTTATATTGACGGGGAACTCATCAGATCCATAGACCTTTCGGAGGTCACGGAAGGATACGAATTCACCGTGCAGTCGGAACGCGGCATAAATGTAGTGAGGGTCGAAAAAGGAAGGATATGCGTCAAGGAAGCCGACTGCCCCGACAAGGTCTGCGTCCGCTCGGGCTGGCTCAAGAATTCAGCTGCTCCCATTTGCTGCCTGCCCCATAAACTTGTGATAAAAATAGAAAAAGACGGCAATACCGGGGATGATATTCCCGATGCCGTATCCAAGTAATATGAATAAGAAGATATCCATAAAAAGAATAACTCTGAACGCGGTGCTCACTGCCATTGCGCTCATCATCTTCATAGTGGAACTGCAATTCCCGGAGATCGTGCCCATACCGGGCGTGAAGCTTGGGCTTTCAAACGTGATCACTTTATTTGCCATGTTTCAGCTGGGACCTGTGGATGCCCTCATAATACTTCTTTTAAGAATAGTCATGGGCAGTATGTTTTCCGGCCGCATCATGGCCATGCTCTACAGCCTCGCCGGCGGCCTTCTCTGCTACCTTGTAACTCTTTTAATGAGAAAATTCGTATCCCGCAGCCAGATCTGGGTGTGCGGCATCCTGGGAGCCATAAGTCATAATCTGGGGCAGATCCTTGTGGCCATCCTCATCACATCTACCCCTGCCCTTATTTCCTATCTCCCCATTCTTATGATCTCCGCCATCCTCACCGGCGCCTTTACCGGGGGGATCGCGACCATAACCTGCAAACGCCTTAAGGGACTCAAGTGAAAGCCACAGTCCCTTTTTTTTATACTTTATACATTGATGCCATTTTCTAACTGTGTTAAGATTCCTCTGTTACCATAGGCTTATAACAATGAAAGGGGTTAATAAGGCAAATGAAGAAAGACACGGTACTGATAACAGGCGCGTCCTCCGGCATAGGCCGTGAGATGGCGAGGATAGCCGCAAGGGATGTGCATAAGCTTATCCTGGTGGGAAGAAATGCTACCAGACTTGATGAGATAAAGAAGGAACTGTCCGACGGCAGGGCAGATCTTGAGATCATTACCGAAAGTACGGATCTGAGCATTCATGACAACTGCGTGAACCTTCACGGGAAATATCCGGATGTCGACCTGCTAATAAATAATGCGGGATTCGGAGATTTCGGCGAATTTGATAAGACCGCCCTTGATAAGGATCTTCTTATGATAGAGACAAATGTGGCGGCATTGCATATCCTGACCAAGCTTTACCTTAAGGATATGATCGCGAAGGACAGCGGGCATATCTTGAATGTCGCTTCCATAGCAGGCTTTATGCCGGGACCTCTCATGGCAACCTATTATGCCACAAAATCCTATGTAGTAAGGCTTTCAGAAGCTATCAGGCAGGAGCTTAAGCGGAAAAAGTCTCACGTTGGTATAAGCATCCTTTGCCCCGGCCCTGTGGAAACCGATTTCGCAAAGAATGCCAATATCTCATTCCTTTTCATGGGAACAAATGCCCACAAGGTGGCGGAGTATGCCATAAGCCACCTTAACAGATTCTATATAGTGCCCAAGTTTTATGTGAAGATCTCAAGGATCATTATGCGCATCATACCCACGACTCTTACCGCACGGATAGTGTATTTCCTTCAGTCGAAAAGGAAATAGACGGTTGCTGTTCTCACACAGAAAGCCGCATTCCCCTCTTTACATTTTTATAAAAGTGTGAGAAAATAAAACCTACCAAAGTAGAAGGAATATGCTTTATATGAGCCCAATGCCGGAACAGCGCAGGGCAGGGAGGTTTTATGCTGATTTCAACAAAGGGAAGATATGCCCTAAGAGTAATGATAGAGATCGCTGCGGATAAGACGGGGGATTATGTCCCTCTGGCAAGGATCGCAGAGAACCAGAAGATATCAATGAAGTATCTTGAGAGCATCATCGTGATACTCTCGAAAGCCGGACTGCTGGACGGAAAACGTGGGAAGAACGGCGGATACAAGCTGTACCGCGATGCTTCGGAATACACGGTGCTGGAGATCCTGAGGCTCACGGAAGGCGGCCTCGCGCCGGTTTCCTGCCTTGAAAGCGAGATCAATAACTGCGTTCGCGCAAAATCCTGTCAGACATTGCCGCTATGGGAAGGACTCAACAATATCATAAACAACTATCTTGGGAGCGTGACACTGGCAGATCTCGAAAGCCAGACCGGTATGTACGGGGAGAACATATGACAGTGATCAACGAGAACCGACGAAAAAGTTGGTTCTCTATTTTTTTAACTTTTTTCAAAATACCTATTGACATGGTAGGAATAACATGGTAATATACGCACCATAATAAAACCAACCAAGTTGGTAGGAAAAAGGAGAAACCCCAATGGCATTCATATTCGGAAAGTTATTGAGAGAAAATTTCAGATACGGAGTCATGCGACAGAACAGAGTGACAGCACGATGTTAAAGCGCACGACCGGGAACTTGTATCCCTTCAAAGCGCTTACGAAGAAAACCATTACTGACATAATACGGACAAATGATCCGCAAAAACATAACGCATGAGAAGGAGAACGAATATGAGCAATTATAAATTTGAAACATTACAGTTACACGTAGGCCAGGAACAGGCAGATCCCGCAACGGATTCCAGAGCGGTGCCGATCTACCAGACAACATCTTATGTATTCCACAACGCAAAGCACGCGGCAGACAGATTCGGACTTGCCGATGCTGGAAACATTTACGGACGTCTTACCAACTCCACACAGGATGTTCTCGAGAAGAGACTTGCAGCACTTGAAGGCGGTGTCGCAGCACTTGCACTTGCATCCGGAGCCGCAGCGATCACGTACACGATCGAAGCACTCGCTGTAAAGGGAGAGCATATCGTAGCACAGAAGACGATCTACGGCGGCAGCTATAACCTTCTGGCACATACGCTTCCCAATTACGGAATTGAAGCAACATTCGTTGATATACACAATCTCGAAGAGGTTGAAAAAGCGATCAGGAGTAACACCAAGGCAATATATGCCGAGACACTCGGAAATCCCAACAGCGACATCCCGAATCTGGATGCACTGGCAGAGATCGCACACAGACACAATATCCCCCTGGTTGTTGACAACACCTTCGGAACACCTTATCTTTTAAGACCCATTGAGCACGGCGCGGACATAGTTGTTCATTCCGCAACCAAGTTCATAGGCGGACACGGAACGACTCTCGGCGGCATTATCGTTGATTCGGGAAAATTCGACTGGAAAAAGAGCGGAACCTTCCACAACATCGCTGATCCCAATCCCAGTTACCACGGAATTTCCTTTGCCGATGCGGTAGGTCCTGCTGCTTTCGTAACCTACATCAGAGCAATACTTTTAAGAGATACCGGCGCAACAATCTCGCCTTTCAACGCATTCCTTCTTCTTCAGGGCGTTGAGACACTTTCACTTCGTCTCGACCGTCATGCGGAGAACACAAAGAAGGTCGTTGAATTCCTTTCAAAGCATCCTCAGGTTGCACATGTCAATCATCCTTCGCTTCCCGATCATCCTCAGCATGATCTTTATGAGAAGTATTTCCCCAACGGTGGTGCAAGCATATTCACCTTCGATATCAAGGGAGGACGCGAAGAGGCATGGAAGTTCATCGACGGCCTTGAGCTCTTCTCACTTCTCGCAAACGTTGCGGATGTAAAGAGCCTTGTAATTCATCCCGCATCCACCACACATTCCCAGCTCAGCGATGCGGAACTTGCGGATCAGGGCATATCGCAGAGCACCATCCGTCTTTCTATCGGAACGGAGCATGTTGATGATATCATCGCAGATCTTGAGAAAGGCTTTGCGGCAATAAAGTAGATCACCCGAACCAACGGGGACGTGTACATCTGAGCAGACATGATATGAGATCGGGATCATGAGCTTATTACTTTACAAAGACAGATAAAAGTGCAATTATTTATACAGGACGCGGTTAAACCGCATACAGAACATATGAAAAGAGAGGGCAATCATTATGGCAAGAGTATTTACATCAGCAGATCAGCTCGTAGGAGGAACACCGCTTCTTGAGCTTTCACACATTGAAAAAGAAGAGAAGCTTGAAACAAAGATCCTCGCAAAACTCGAGTATTTCAATCCCGCAGGATCCGTAAAGGACAGGATCGCAAGAGAAATGATAGAGGATGCCGAGCAGCGCGGTGCGCTTAAGCCCGGAGCTGTCATCATCGAGCCCACCAGCGGAAACACCGGCATAGGACTTGCATCGATAGCGGCAGCAAGAGGCTATCGTGCCATAATCGTTATGCCCGAGACCATGAGCGTTGAGCGTCGCCAGCTGATTAAGGCATATGGCGCGGAGATCGTCCTTACCGAGGGCTCCAAGGGTATGAAGGGAGCTATCGCAAAGGCAGAGGAACTTGCGGCTGAGATTCCCGGAAGCTTCATTCCCGGCCAGTTCGTGAATCCCGCAAACGCAACCGCTCACAGAAAGACCACCGGTCCCGAGATCTGGAACGATACGGACGGTAATGTAGATATCTTTGTTGCCGGCGTAGGAACCGGCGGAACCGTTACAGGCGTAGGCGAGTACCTTAAGTCCAAGAATCCCAATGTTAAGGTCGTCGCTGTAGAACCTGCTTCTTCCGCAGTTCTTTCCACGGGTGTTCCCGGCGCGCATAAGATCCAGGGCATCGGCGCAGGCTTCGTTCCCGATGTTCTCAATACCAAGATCTACGATGAGATCATCACCGTTTCGAATGAAGACGCATTTGAGACCGGCCGTCTCATAGGCAGAAAAGAGGGCGTTCTGGTAGGCATAAGCTCCGGCGCCGCAACATGGGCAGCATTGCAGCTTGCAAAGCGTCCCGAAAACAAGGGAAAGACGATCGTTGTTCTTCTCCCCGACACAGGCGACAGATATCTCAGCACCGATCTGTTCGCAAAATAAAAACGATACCATATAATTCTCCTAAAAATATTGTTGGCTTGTTGTTTACTGCCCCCGGGTTACCGACCCGGGGATTTTTGTATTTTATGTTGACAATTTGTATCCTTCCGTGTATAATCTACGCGTAATAACCTATAAAAAAAGTGGGTAATAAATTGGATCGAAAATGGACCACAGACTCCGTCCCCGGGGCTCATTTTTTTAGATTGAATTACCCATAAAACCTATAGGAAATAAGGAGAAAAGAATGGATAGATTTATTTATCTGGACAACGCAGCCACTACCAAGACAGACCCGGAAGTATTCAAGGCCATGCAGCCGTTTTTTGAAGAAGAGTACGGCAATGCCGCGAGCATATACACTTTTGCGGGACACGCAAAAAAAGCCGTGGAGGCATCGAGAAGAACGATAGCGGAATTCCTCGGCGCGAAGAATGATGAGATATATTTTACGGGCGGCGGCAGCGAATCCGACAACTGGGCCATAAAGGGCGTGGCATTTGCCATGAAGAACAAGGGCAACCACCTTATTACTTCGAAGATCGAGCACCATGCCGTGCTGAACGCCTTTGAATTCCTTGAAAAGCAGGGCTTTGAGGTGACATATCTCGATGTGGATGAGAACGGTCTGGTCGACCTCGATCAGCTGAGAGCTGCCATCCGCCCCACCACGACTTTGATCTCGATAATGTTTGCAAATAACGAGATAGGAACGATAGAGCCTATCGGAGAGATAGGAAAGATAGCAAAAGAAAACGGCATAATCTTTCATACCGATGCGGTTCAGGCTTTCGCTCATGTCCCCATCGACGTGAACGCGCTGAACATCGATCTGCTCTCTGCAAGCGGCCATAAATTCAACGGCCCCAAGGGCATAGGCTTCCTTTATATCCGTAACGGCATAAAGATCGCGCCCCTGATCCACGGCGGCTCCCAGGAAAAGGGCAGACGAGGCGGCACGCAGAACACACCCGGCATCGTAGGCATGGGCAAGGCTGTGGAGATCGCGGCGGAACACCTGGAAAAGAGAAGGGGATATGAAACGAAACTCAGGGATTATATGATAGACCGTGTACTTGCCGAGATCCCTTACACAAAGCTTAACGGCGACAGAACAGACAGACTTTCCAACAACGCGAATTTCAGTTTCCGCTTTATCGAGGGCGAGTCACTTCTCATCATGCTGGATCAGAAAGGCATATGCGGATCCAGCGGGTCCGCGTGCACATCGGGTTCCCTCGATCCTTCCCATGTGCTCCTTGCCATAGGCCTTCCCCATGAGACTGCCCATGGATCCTTGAGACTTACACTTTCCGAGGAAACTACAAAGGATGATGTGGATTATACGGTCGAAGCGCTTAAAAAGATCGTTGAGAGATTGAGAAGTATGTCGCCTCTATATGAGGATTTTGTAAAGAAAGGAAAAAGATAAATGAGTCAGGTTATTGAATACAGCGAAAAGGTAATGGACCATTTCACAAATCCGAGAAATGTCGGAGAGATCGAAAATCCCAGCGGTGTTGGCACTGTCGGCAACGCAAAATGCGGCGATATAATGAGGATATATCTTGATATAGACGAGAACAATATCATCCGTGACTGCAAATTCAAGACGTTCGGCTGCGGCGCGGCTGTGGCCACCAGCAGTATGGCAACCGAAATGATCAAGGGAAAGACGGTGGAGGACGCCCTGAAGCTTACAAACAAAGCCGTTCAGGAGGCTCTGGGCGGACTTCCCGCGGTAAAGATCCACTGCTCGCTTCTTGCTGAGGAGGCGGTGCATGCGGCATTGTGGGATTATGCACAGAAGAAGGGCATCACGATCGAGGGCCTGAAGCCTCCGGTAAACGATATTGATGAAACTGAAGCTTTCTACGAAACAGCGGGCTGAAAATGAATGATTGGACTTTGGGACGCGATCCCAAAGTCCAATCGCATAATGGACCACGAACCCCGTCCCCGGGGTCCATTCCAGGGTGCATCGAAAATGGACCACAAACCCCGTCCCCAGGGTTCATTTCTAATAGGTGCTTGGTTCTATAAGTACACCGCTTCTATGCACAACTCTATTCAAGGGAAGGTTAAAAAACCTGCAATACGCTTTAAAATCTTCTGTTGTCCCATCATAGGTCGTAAGCACTATTTTTTTTCCATCATGTCCTATGCTGTTTATACTCTCTCTAAATCTTCGGACATTTTCAGGCATTCCCAGTTTTTCAGCTTCTTCATTGCTTAATGATTTATTCGCCAGAACAAAAGACTTTATATCATCAGCAGTCATTCTGCTGTCCATTCTATGCATGTGAAATACAGCCAGTAAAATTAGACATATAATCAACGAACCACTAATAACGATTCTTTTTTTCAATATAGGTTTACCTCATTTTGCTATCCAAAATCTTTTACCATTTGTATGCCGATGTTATCATTACATTTATTGAAAGTCAAGTTGTTTATAGAAGAATAGCTAATTTGACGCTTGTATTCTGACATCTTAGAGGGCGATCAATAATTCGAACCATATACATGTTTTCTACCGTAGCATGTATTTCTTTCCTCCGGTAAACGATATTGATGAAACTGAAGCTTTCTACGAGACAGCGGGCTGATCCCTCCGAAACGCTTGACATCCCCCGTACACACTGATATGCTTTAGCTTGCAATTCAAATATAACCATATGGGGGGTAAACATGGAAGAATTTAATTTACAACCACAGGAACAGACTCAGGAACAGCAGCAGGACAACAGCCGTCTTTTCGCACTCAAAAGCATATTGGGAGGGAACCGTCTGCTTGTCATATGGATACTGCTGCTTGTAACAACTGTATTCGCGATCCTTAGCGGATTTGACCTGAAGCAGCCTGTACCGCAGACCGGTTCCGGCGATTACTTTGAGGAATTTGAGTTTATCGAAAACAGCGGCCTGAACAGAGTTGTCAATTCCGATGTCGCAAAAGAAGCCGGATATACGGCAGGACGCATATTGGACGTGGTCTTTACCGGCATACCGAGACTGCTCGCCGTGCTAGGCTTCATCCTTGTATGGATGACTGTGCGCAATAATGATGATACACCTGTTTCGGCAACAGGTTTGTCGCTGTTACGCGCAATGAACAAGATCGGGCTCATCGGTTACTGGATACTTCTTTTCCTTGTAGCCATAATGTGCCTTATCTTTTTGATCGTCGCGATGACAGGCGGCATTATAGGCATAGCGGTCGGCTTTGTGCTTCTCATATTTGTCGGCGGCATAGCGGGCGGTATCTGCGTTCTTATGATCTTAAGGAATAACGGTCTTCAGAAGGCCATAGACAAAGTTTCATTCATCGCAAACGGAACCGGTGACAGTTCTGATATTGAGATCGGACCGATTGTCAACATTGCTTTATATATAAGCATGGCATGCGCCGGAATATTATGTGTGAGCGATGCTTATTCTCTGGATTATATATCTCTTATAGCACACGGATCCTTCTGCGCATATTATTTCCTGCTTGCCCGGCTTGTCGGAGACATACGCGATACCATCTGAAGCTCATGGAAGAGAAAAGAGATAAAATCGAAAAACGGAGTGTCTACAGGATCATATCCGAGCAGATCACCGGGCTGTTTCTGCCGATCATAAACTATCTGACGGCCGCCAGCATATTAAAAAGCGTTATCGTGCTTCTGGCGGGCTTCGGTGTGCCGGACAGATCCGGCGGCGTTTATATGGTCTTTTATGCCGTATCCGACGGATTCTTCTATTTCCTGCCGTTCTTCCTGGCCGTTACGGCCGCGAAGCAGTGGAATACCGATCCGTTCCTTGCGCTTCTGATCCCTGTGGCTATGTTGTATCCGGATATCACAGCCATACTCGAGAACGGTAACAGTCTTTCTTTCGGAGCTCTGACAATACGGCCGACCGTCTATCATTCGGGGATCTTTCCGGTCCTTCTTGCGGTAGGTCTGCTGCATTTTATCGAGATCCCGTGTAAGAAATACATACCGGAAGCCGTAAGAGGTTTCCTTACACCGATAGTCTGCTGCCTTGTGGTACTTCCGGCGACCTTCCTGGTCTTCGGGCCGTTTGGCACGGCAGTCGGCGATTTTCTCACGTCTGTCTTCAGCTTCATATATGACAGAAACGCTGTTCTGGCAGGAGCATTTATGGGCTTCGTCATCCAGCCGATGGTCGCTCTCGGTATACACTGGAGCATAGTGCCCGTGAGCATTGCGGCCATAGCCGACAAGGGGTTCGATGTGATACTTCCCCTGCTCGGCGGCGCGGTTTACGGACAGTGCGGCGCTTCGCTTGCGGTAGCGCTTATGGCCGTTAACAAAGAAAAG
>JAEEGL011688752.1_pt1 | contig 10594 bp, 8 predicted proteins | sample 9134231 | NCBI WGS metagenome assembly JAEEGL01 (sample SAMN16246548, study PRJNA631951) | gut metagenome | biome: gut microbiome; feature: rumen; material: fiber-attached | host: Bos | place: Iran: Karaj | collected 2018-10 | reverse complement strand
TGATTCTTGGCCACATTCAAAAGAAATTACTTCGTGTAATTTATTCTTTGATCAAAAGTGGCTTGAATTACAAAGTTATGTCTGCGTAGGTATATTCTTACAATCTTCTCTTTATGCTACTCATGGTAGTCTGTTTTGGCATACTTTTTTTCTGTTTTCAAAAAATCTTGTCTTTTTTCTTATTTTCCTATTGATTTAATGATAGTTGGCTCGCAAAAATAAAGAATTTTGTATTATTTTTCTATCCAACCGGAAGCGCAGCTAACAGCTTTTTTCCAGCCATTCAATAACTCTGTTCTCTCATTGTTTGTCATTCTCGGTTTGTATGTGAAATCTGCTCCTGCATCTGGTATATCATCCTTTGAAGCAAATAATCCACATCCAAGTCCGGCTAAATATGCTGCACCGAGTGCAGTTGCTTCTTTGCAGTTTGGCACAACTACCTTAACATTTGATATACTTGATTGGAACTGCATCAAAAACTTATTTGAACTTGCTCCACCATCTGCTTTAAGCACTTTTATCTTCTGATTTGTTTCCAATTCCATTGCACGAATAACGTCATTGCTCTGATATGCTATCGCTTCCAGTGATGCCCTAATTATCTGATTTCTTCCGCTTCCTCTTGTCATTCCAACTATAGCGCCTCTAGCGTACATATCCCAGTATGGAGCACCCAGTCCTGAAAAAGCAGGAACAACATATACTCCTCCTGAACTCTTTGCCTTATTAGCAAAATATTCTGAGTCATTTGCATCTCTTATCAATCCAAGTTCATCTCTGAGCCACTGTATAACTGCTCCGCCTACAAACACACTTCCTTCAGCTGCATAATTGACACCTGAACTCTTATCTGTTGCGGCTATAGTAGCAAGCATTCCCTTCTTTCCATCACATGGCTTGTCGCCTGTGTTCATGAGCAAGAAGCAACCTGTACCATATGTGTTTTTGCCTTCTGCAGGATTAAAACACTTGTGTCCGAACAATGCCGCCTGCTGATCTCCTGCTATGCCTGATATAGGAATTGAATAGCCCAAAACATCAACATAACCATATAATTCCCCGCTGCTTCTTACTTCCGGAAGCATTGATTCGGGAATGCCGAATTTTTTCAGCAGTGTTCTGTCCCAGTCCAGTTTGTTTATATCATAAAGCATTGTCCTAGATGCATTTGTTCTATCTGTTACATGTACTTTTCCTTTAGTCATTTTCCATGTAAGCCACGTGTCAATTGTTCCAAACAACAATTTACCTTGATCAGCAAGTTCTCTTGCGCCCTCAACGTTATCCAGAATCCATTTAATCTTTGTTGCTGAAAAATATGCATCTATGACAAGACCTGTTGTTTTTCTTATATAGTCTGTCATTCCTTCTTCTTTTAATTGTTCACAATACTCAGCTGTTCTTCTGCACTGCCAGACAATCGCATTATACAATGGCTTGCCTGTCTCTTTGTTCCAAACTATTGTTGTTTCTCTCTGATTGGTAATTCCGATACATGCAATCTCATCGGTATTGATACCGCTCATTGCTATTGCTTCAGTCATAGTTGCAAGTTGACTTGCATATATCTCCATAGGATCATGTTCAACCCAACCCGGCTTAGGATAGAACTGAGTAAACTCTTTTTGCGCAGATGCCAAAACATTACCATTTAAATCAAAAAGAATGGACCTGGTGCTTGTCGTTCCCTCGTCCAAAGCCATAATATATTGTTTCATTTCACTTTTTCTCCCTGTGCTAGAACTACATAGTAAATTATACCAAATATTGCACAAAATTTCACACAAAAAATAATCATTTTTTGGGTAATGTTGCACAAAAATGTGCAGGAATATTTTTCATGATTTGAAAGAAAACATCACTTCTATATGGCGATGGGAATGAATGTTGTTTTTTCTTCAATCCTGTGCTAAACTGACTTATCATTAATTTAATGGGTAATCAATATGGCAAACAAAGAAAAGAAAACCGGACTGCACAGGCGAATATTAAATCATTGGACTCTTGCTGTCGGCATCGTTTTATTCCTGATTGTCATCGCATCATATGCTTTATATCATCAGGTGGCAATCTCTCCGATGGTGTCTTTCGATATAGGTCCAGATCGTGATCCGAGCCGCTGGACTTTTACTCTTGAAGACGGGACAATCCTGGAGCCAGAGAATGGTGTTCTCCCAATCGACGGAATCAATGCCACAGTGATATGCAAAACTGACGTTACGGAACCCGTAACGGACAAAACACTGATTGTTATCACTGCGAATTCTTCCGACTGCGTATTTTTACGGGACGGACACGTCATATATTCACCTTCAGGCCGATATGTCGATGGACATTTCGATTCCACCGGGTATAAAAAGACATCTGCTACAGGTCAGCTCAGGCTGGACCTGACACAGTCATCACAGATCACAATGGTCGTCCAGTTTCAGGGCAGCGAAAACAGGTTGAGCCGCATGCCCAAGCTGACGCTCTACCCCGAATCCATCCATTATCTGTCGCAAAACACAGGGCCGATTGCGGGCGACGCACTTCCCGCCGGGATTTATTTTGCAGCTGCTGCGCTGCTTATCGGTCTGTTTCTGATAGGTCTGTGGAAGAAAAGAAGCGATCCGGGGCTGATTATTCTATCTTTTTGCGCGCTGTCAATGTCGTTTTACCATACAGCATCTTACAGCTACGGCATCATAGAGCTGCTCCAATCACCGTCTGCCACCTGGTTTTGCACGATACTGCCGCAGGTTGCGATGAGCTGGATGCTCTGGTATCGTCTTTCAAAAAAATGGCGCATTGCCCTCCTCGCAGTACCGGGACTTACAACCGCTTCTGTCCTGACCATTTTCTTCGTGGGACTGAACAACTTAAAAATGGTCAGTCAAATGCAGACATTGACTGCCTGGGTCGTGCCCTGCGTCGTTCTGTTGCTTCTTGTTGCTGCTTGTGTTGATGCAGCAATGGGAAACAATGGTCTGCGCCGGTTGCTTAGATATATGCTCTGGTCTGTTCCAATAATCATATTCGCATGGTGCTTTTCCATGCTTGTGAAAGGAAAGTTAGCCCAGAATCTGATTGCTGCTTTTACCAATCTGTCAGGCGCAAATCCTTCTCTTTTCCACCTTGTCAAATATCTCTGCATCTGGCTTTTCATCCTGTTCATTATTCACGCTGTGATTGAACTGATAAGCAGCATGGCCCGCAGGGATGCAGAATTGCAGGAGATGACCCTCAGAGAGCACTATGCTGCAGAGAATCTGGAAATCATGCAGCAATCGCAGGAAGAAACCCGGAGACAAAGGCATGAAATGCAGCACCATCTGGCACTTCTTGATGAAATGCTTTCTGAAAGCGAAACCGGTCGCGCAGCAGATTACATCCGCGCCCTGCTGGCAAAAGCGGAAACTCTTCCCTCAGGGAAATACTGCGACAACATGATCATCAATGCGATTGCAGGACACTACCTGAATATGGCAAAATCCGAGGAAATACCGGTGAGAGCAGAAATCCGCGCCGGCCAGATCCTGCCGGTCAAGGACCAGGATCTGTGTATCATGTTGACAAATCTGCTCGAAAATGCGCTGGAAGCATGCAGGAACATTTCGACTGATAGCGAAAGGTTTATATCGCTCCGCATTTCCGCAAACGAAGATCATATTCTTATCAACTGTGAAAACAGCACGGATAAAGAGGCAAAAATCCTTCCGGACGGAACCATTCACACTTCAAAGTCCGACTCCGTCAACCATGGTTACGGCTTATCCTCCGTTCGCAGGATTGTTGAAAAATACTGCGGCGAATTTGAGATTTCATGTGAAAACAGTCGTTTCAGTGCAGTAATCACAATTTAAAAAACATAGTATGTATATCGGCATATATCCAGCCATGCAAAGGAGCCCGGTGATATATGCCGTTTTTTCATTACCACTTGTGCCGTTTTTTACCACCAGTTGTGACACTTCTATTGAAATGCGGTACTTATAATATATAAACTAATCAATATTAATTATTTTTGGTAAGGAGGCGATCGGTTTTGCGAATTGCCGTTTTGGATGACAATCGTGTTGAAGTTGACAAACTGCACGAAATGATATTTAAAATCTCAGGCAACTACCGTATAGATCGGTTTACGGAAGGAAAAGAACTGCTGAAAGCTGTTGAAAACGGAGCGTTATACGATCTTCTGCTCTGCGACGTTTATCTGGATGGCGAAAGCGGAATTGAGATTGCCAAACAGATTAAAGGAATTTGTCCTCAGACGCCTGTCGCGTTTATTACAAGCAGCCGTGAACATGCAGTCGACGCATTTTCCGTTGACGCCGTACATTATCTGGTAAAACCCGTGACCCAGGATGACGTCGTCGAGGTGTTCAGACGTCTTCAGAACAAGACAGAACCGCGCCACACCCTGACAGTCAGGATAGACCGGGTCGTCAACATTTTGTATCAGGACGAGATTCTCCGCGTGGAGGGCCATGGTCACAATACCGAGATTACCTGCAGCGACAACACGGTCTATTCTATAAGAAAAACATTTAAGGAAATAGAAGAACTGCTTGATGAAACCTTTATCCGGATTAAAAAGGGCGTAACCCTGAACATGAGATATATCCAGAGGATGACATATAAAGACTGCACATGCAGGGATGGAAAAATATATCTTCTGCGCCGCGACCAGGCTAAGGAGATCAGGGCAAAATTCTATGATTTTGTCAAAAATGAACTTGGAGGGATTTAATCATGGATGACAATAAAGAAAAAAAGAGTATTTTCAGAAAGAAAAGCCTGGACAGGGTCACAGGTCCTGAGTCGCTCAACGATTATATACGCGTCACTTCTCCGTCGGTATGGATTGCTCTCCTTGCACTTTTGATTCTGCTGGCAGGAATGCTGACATGGAGCATTTTCGGCAAGATAAAAGTACAGCAGAAGGATGGAAGCTATAAAGAAGTCCATCCCATTTCGTACGTGATAAATTAACGTTGTCACTTACCATTGCCGGGAGGATTTTAAAATGAATACAAGAAAAATTCTATCGATTGCGTTTGCACTGGTGTTGCTTTTTGCAGGTGTATTGTCTTTGGCATCCTGTGACAACAGGAACGCAAAGCTGGATAATGACGAATTGTTCAGACGCGCCGTCCGCGATGCGATGATTATAGACGAGGATGAAGTGCTTCCGCTCGTCAACATCAGCAAAGACGATGAAAACGTACTGTGGGACGGCGACAGAGTGCTCGTTGCGTTTATGCACAAATACCCTGACAGTTACCCTACCGGCGAAGAGATAGAACTCAAATGGGGCAACGTCTGGTGCGTTTCAGCATGCGAGCTTTATAAATGGATAAATGAAAACGATAAAGGTGTCGAAGACTGGACGGTCAGGCTGCATCAGGTACTGGGAATGCCGACAACCAAGGAATACACAACTATAACGGCGCTGTGGGTGGATGCGGATCTGCTGTACCGCCCCGCAAATGTGACGGATCCAAATGCAAAAATGACACCTGCGTATCAGAGTACGGGTGACGAAGAGTTTGACAAAATGTACAAACAGTGGTTTGACGGTAACATTATATGGTCATATTTTGACAGCGCATTTCCGTGGACCAGACTCGGCTATACGTACGACTGGGCAGACAATGGGCGCGACTACGGTGTGAGCGAGTTTCTGATTTTTTCAGGTGAAAAAGCAAAGGTCGCCTATACATACAGCGTAGACGACTTTGTCGCCTATGCAAAAACCTTTAAATAACAGAAGAGGATTTGGTATTAAAAATGGCTGATAAAAAAATAAAACAGCCTGTAACGCACGGCGTCGTAAAGGTGCCGGTCATCATGCAAATGGAGGCGCTCGAATGCGGTGCCGCCTGTCTGAGTATGGTGATGGCTTATTACAATAAATGGGTACCGCTGGAACAGGTCAGACGCGACTGCGGCGTTTCCAGGGACGGAAGCAAAGCGGGCAACATCCTTAAAGCGGCAAGAAATTACGGCTTTACAGCGAAGGGATACAGGCTCGAGCCCGAAACACTCCGCAAACAGGGCACGTTTCCATGCATCATTCACTGGGAATTCAATCACTTTGTCGTATGCGACGGATTCCGAGGAAACAAAGTGTACCTCAACGATCCCGCAAGGGGCGATTATACCGTGACTCTCGAAAAATTTGACGAGAGCTTCACAGGCATCTGTCTGATCATAGAACCAGGTGAAGAATTTGTGCCGGGCGGCAAGCCTAAGCGCATTATGGATTTTGCAAAGAAAAGACTGCGCGGCGCGGGCGGAGCCCTGGCGTTTGTTGTCATAACCTCCGTTATCTCAACACTCGTCGGGATTGTTTCAGCTGGGTTTTCACGCGTTTTTCTCGATGAACTTCTGACGCAGAATCAGCCGGATTGGTTTCTGCCGTTTCTCATCGGTCTGATTGTCATAGCATTCATACAGATTGTTTCGGGCTGCATTAAGGCCATCTATTCCCTGAAGCTCGACGGCAAAATGGCTGTTGTCGGGAACAGTTCCTATTTATGGAAAGTTCTTCGTCTTCCTATGGAGTTCTTCTCCCAGAGAATGGCTGGCGACATTCAGCAGCGCATGGATTCAAATGCAACAATCGCAGCCAATATTGTAAACACACTTGCTCCGCTGTTCCTGGACTCGGTGATGATGGTATTCTATCTGGTGGTCATGATCAGGTATTCGTGGCTGCTCACCCTGGTCGGCATAGCTTCAGTTATATTCAATCTCTTTATTTCGCAGTATATTTCGAGGAAACGTATAAACATAACGCGCGTCATGATGCGCGACAGCGGCAAACTCGCCGCCGCCACCGTATCAGGCGTTGAAATGATAGAGACAATCAAGGCCAGCGGCTCAGAAAACGGCTTTTTTGAAAAATGGTCGGGATATCAGGCATCTGTCAACACTCAGACGGTGCGGTACGAGAAACTCAATCAGTATCTCGGTCTGATTCCTTCAGCAGTTTCATCAATCATGAATGTTGCGGTTCTCATCCTCGGAGTATGGCTTGCAATGACAGGCAGTTTTACTCCCGGTATGATTTTCGCATTTCAGGGATTCCTCGCTTCCTTCATTGCCCCCGCTGGTGAACTTATCTCAGCAGGCCAGACCATGCAGGAGATGAGAACCTCAATGGAGCGTTTAGAGGACGTCATGGAGTATCCGGATGATCCGGTCTTTAAAGACAGCAAAACACAAAAAGATGATTCCGGAACGGAGAATGAATACGACAAACTATCAGGCTCCCTTGTCATGAAGGACGTGACGTTCGGTTATTCAAGGCTCGAAGCTCCTCTTATACAGAATTTCAACCTTGATCTAAAGCGCGGACAGCGCGTGGCGTTCGTAGGAACGTCAGGCTGCGGCAAGTCTACGCTGTCAAAACTTATTTCCGGACTTTATCAGCCGTGGAGCGGAGAGATCCTTTTCGACGGCAAGCCTATAAATCAGATAGACCGCAGCGTGTTCACAGGCTCGGTCGCAGTCGTCGATCAGGACATTATCCTGTTCGAGGATACAATATCCAACAATATAAAAATGTGGGACAACTCGATTGAAGATTTCGAGGTCATCATGGCTGCCCGCGACGCGCAGATCCACGAGGACATCATGCAGCGCGAAGGTGGCTATCAGTACAAGCTGACAGAAGGCGGCAAGGATTTCTCAGGCGGTCAGCGTCAGAGACTTGAGATTGCGCGCGTTCTGGCACAGGATCCCACCATCATCATACTTGACGAAGCGACCAGCGCCCTTGATGCGAAGACCGAATACGATGTCGTAAAATCCATCAAGGACCGCGGCATAACCTGCGTCGTGATTGCCCACCGTCTCTCAACGATAAGAGACTGCGATGAAATCATAGTTTTGGAGCACGGCAATGTCGTCGAGCGCGGAACTCACGAAGAGCTCATTGCCCTTGACGGGGCATACAAAAAGCTCGTCACTTCGGAATAAGGAGGTGCACCATGGGCTGGTTTGATGATCAAATACGGAACAGAAAAGAATCAGATCAAGCGGTGTTTGAAGAGTCGTTTGAACAGATGTCAAACGCCGTCATGGGACGTCGCATGAGCAAAGCGCTCAACGACGACAGACAGATTACCGCAGACGCGATCGGAGTTATACTGAAATACTATCACGTCACCTTGCAGGAAGTTCCGGACACAATCACGGATATGAATGAGGTGCTTGAATATCTGCTCCGTCCCTCAGGTTTTATGCGCCGCACGGTCGAACTTGACAACGGCTGGTACCGCGACGCAATCGGAGCAATGCTGGGAACAAGAAGTGACGACGGCAGCGTTGTCGCACTTATACCCTCGGGAATAAACAGCTACAAATTCTATGACAGAAAGCTTGGCAAAACAGTACGGATTAACCGCCATAACCAGAACATGATTGAGCGCGAGGCAGTTGCTTTCTATAAGCCCTTCCCTCTTGCCAAAATGACGATAAGAAGTCTGATCAGGTATATTTTCCTGCAGATGTCACTTGCGGATATCATTCCGCTTGTGCTCGCAATGCTTGCTGTCACGGGTATAGGCCTTCTGACTCCGTGGCTCAACAATTATATTTTTTCATATGTTATAAATTCGGGCAGCATTTCTGTCCTTGTCGGCACGGCAGTCTTTCTGGTAAGCACGTCGCTTTCCGTTCTTCTCTTTTCATCGGTGCGCTCTCTTCTGATCACACGCATCGGAACGAAGCTGAACCTGTCAGTCGAAGCGGCGACGATGATACGCATTCTTTCCCTGCCGCCTGACTTCTTCAAGAATTACAGTGCCGGCGAACTTTCAAACAGGGCCGGATATATAAACGGACTATGCAGTCAGATTGTGGATATGTTCCTGACAACCGGAATGTCATCCATTCTTTCCATTGCATATATTTTCCAGATATTCGCCTATGCACCTGCACTCGTCACACCTGCGCTGATCGTAACACTTCTGACTCTGGCAATCACCGTAGTCCAGATCATTGCACAGATGAATATAACCAAAAAGCGCATGGAAAACGCAAGCAAGGAAATGGGCCTTTCATATCAGCTCATATCCGGAATACAGAAAATCAAGCTTTCAGGCGCCGAACAGAGGGCGTTTGCAAAGTGGGGCAAACTTTATTCAAAAGGTGCAAAACTGCTTTACAATCCTCCGCTGTTTCTGAAGTTATCCTCAGTTCTCACTCTTGCGGTATCGCTTATCGGGACAATCATAATGTATTCTCTCGCAATCAAAACCAATGTTTCGGTCGCAGAGTATTACGCATTCAATTCAGCATACGGCATGGTCAACAGCGCATTCTTCGCACTGGCCGGAATCGCGACGGGACTGGCACAGATCCGTCCTACGCTTGAGATGGCAAAGCCTATTATGGAGGCTGAACCGGAAATTTCTTATGACAAGCAGGTTGTAACGCGCCTGTCGGGCGGCATTGAACTGAACAATGTCACTTTCCGCTATACTGACGATATGCCTGCCGTGCTTGACAATCTGTCACTCAAGATCCGTCCGGGTCAGTACGTGGCAATCGTAGGCAAAACGGGCTGCGGAAAGTCCACACTCATGAGGATCATGCTCGGCTTCGAGACACCTCAGAAGGGCGCCGTGTATTATGACGGAAGAGATATCAAAAAACTCGATCTGAAATCCCTGCGCCGCAAAATCGGAGCTGTCATGCAGAACGGAAAACTGTTCACAGGTGACATTTTCTCAAACATTACAATATCTGCGCCGTGGCTGACGCTTGACGATGCGTGGGAAGCAGCTGAGATTGCAGGTATGGCTGAAGATATCCGCCTCATGCCAATGGGCATGCACACACTGATATCCGAAGGACAGGGCGGAATCTCCGGCGGACAGAGACAGAGGCTCTTCATAGCACGTGCTGTTGCCCCGAAACCGAAAATCCTGATGTTTGACGAGGCAACAAGCGCTCTCGACAATATAACTCAGAAGCAGGTATCCGAGGCTCTCGACAGAATGAAATGCACCAGGATAGTCATTGCACACCGCCTTTCAACCATCAGGCAGTGCGACCGCATCATCGTGCTCAATCAGGGCAGGATTGTGGAAGACGGCACTTACGAGGAACTGATTGAAAACGACGGCTTCTTTGCGGAACTCGTTGCACGTCAGAGACTTGACGAGACAAAAAAAGATTAAAATTCAAAAAAAATACTGCCAACATCGATTTTTCTGCGTATAAATACACAGAAGACAAAAAATAATCGAAAACTGAGGTAACGAAAATGGCTGATGAAAAGAAATCTGAAAAACTAGAACTCAACGACAAAGAGCTCAACAAAGTCTCCGGAGGATCTTTATACATATCCAATGATTTCACATGTTTCATATGTAAAAGAACGTACACCATAAAGTTTGGTGAAACAAAACTCGTAGATGGAAATCCGAGAACGGTTTGCAAATCTTGCGGTAAGGGCTTGGAAAGTTTTGATCCAACTAAGACGGCCGAACGTTGTTACTTTTGCGGATCATACATGGTTAATAGTACCTTGCGAATAGAAGGAGTTCGCTATCCGATTTGCAGAAGGTGTATATATGGTCGTGGATAATTGATA
>JAEEGL011152313.1_pt1 | contig 10594 bp, 5 predicted proteins | sample 9134231 | NCBI WGS metagenome assembly JAEEGL01 (sample SAMN16246548, study PRJNA631951) | gut metagenome | biome: gut microbiome; feature: rumen; material: fiber-attached | host: Bos | place: Iran: Karaj | collected 2018-10 | reverse complement strand
GACATCGTCACCTTCGTCTGCCGGTCGAAAGGCGACATCACGACATTTGATATCAGCGACATCGCCCATCCGAAACGGCTGGAAAACCGCTGTTGGCACGACATCCCCTGCATTCCGGACCGCGCCATCTTCTGGCGCCACCGCCTCGTCATTCCCGCCGGCCCCGCCGGCGTCCTGCTAGAATCAAAATAGCAACGGCGTCTGCAATGTAACGACGGCGTCCCGCCGTCGGGTGTCACGACAGCATCCCGCCTGCGCCAAGGAGGTGGCGCGGTGCGTCCCGCCGTCGCATCAACCGCGCGAAGCGCGACACTTTCATAACCGCCTGCAAGCGAACATCGTGAGCGCAGCTGGCGGCAAGCCCGCCCCCTCCCACGGCGCCCGATAGGGCGCCACTCAATTGCAATGCGTTAATTGTTCACACAAATTTCCCCTAATCTGCATTTTGCAGATTAGGGGAAATTTAATATAGATGGCGGATGGTTGGTCAAGGGCTTGTATTTCATGTCCAAGTCATTCTCTATTATGATTACATTGCTATCATTTGACAATCTTTCAAAGGAGGTTACAGTAATCACAAATCTTTCCCCTAATCTGAAAAATGCATAATAGGGGAAATTTTTAATTGCAAATGGAGATGGTGATATGTTTTTCGGTAGAGAAGAGCAGATAGGACAGTTGGAAGAGCTTTTACGCAAACGAACGGCTTCGTTGGTGACATGCAGAGGGCGTCGCCGCATAGGCAAAAGCACGCTTATTGAAGTCTTTGCCAGACGTGCCGGTTGTCGATTCATCAAAATCGAAGGACGGCGTCCACTTCAAAGTTTGTCCAATGCAGACGAACTGATGACATTCGCACAGCAGCTGGCGGATCAAACGGCAGCCGAGACGACTCCGCCAGCCAACTGGATGGAAGCCTTCCGTCAATTGAATTCCCACATTCTGGACTTGGAAAACACCGTCGTTCTGTTGGATGAAGTCTCCTGGCTGGCCCATTATGACAAATGCTTTGCCGATGATCTGAAAATTGCATGGGACAATCTTTTCAAGAAACATGACCGGCTGATTTTTGTCTTGTGCGGCAGCGTGTCGAGCTGGTTGCGCGACAATATCATCGACTGCGGCGCTTTCATGGGACGCCGTTCGTTGGATATTATCGTCAAGGAACTTCCGCTTGCTGATTGTGTCAAGTTCTGGGGGCGTGCAGCCTCGCGAATCAACGCCCGTGAAATCATCGATGTGCTGTCGGTGACAGGCGGCATCCCGCGGTATTTGGAGGAAATCGATCCATCGCTTTCCGCCGAAGAGAACATACGCCGTCTGTGTTTCCGTCCAAATAGCGTCTTGCGGACGGATTTCGACGAGATGTTCCGCGATGTGATCACCAACGAGCAGAGCTTTTCCGGAAACATCCTGCGGGCTCTTGCTGAAGGTTCCAAAACCGGCACGGAAATCGCAATGGAATTTGAACAAGCGAAAGGCGGCCGCATTGCTTCCGTTCTGGATAGATTGGTGGAGGCCGGTCTTGTGTCGGCCGATATCTGCCTGAATCCGGAGACTGGCAAGAAAGCGCGGGAAATACGTTACCGCCTGAAGGACAACTATTCGCGTTTCTACCTAAAATACATAGAGCCGATGAAGGCCATCATTGACGCGGGAACATTCGATTTGGTTACATTGGAGGCTCTTGAAGGAATCGACACAGTCATGGGACTAGCCTTCGAGAATCTAGTCATCAACAACTACCGCGAACTGATTCCCGCGCTCAATCTCAAAGGGACGATCATCACCTCCGCCGCGCCGTATCTGCGAAAAGCAACCAACGGCCCTCGCGGCAGAAAAGGATGCCAGATCGACCTTCTTATCCAAGGCAGACGAACTCTTTGCGTAGTCGAAATCATGCGAAGCAAAGAAATTGGAAATGATGTTATAGACAAAGTCGACGCGAAAGTAATCGCATTAACGCGTCGTGAAGGCGTGTCGATCCGTGCGGCATTGGTCTATGACGGCCATCTTTCCCCTGTTGTGGCGGCGGACGGATATTTTGACGCCATCATACCATTCAGCAGCCTGTTGGAGTGAGATAAATCAGAGGTTTCAAGCAAAATGTAACGACGGCGTCCCGCCTTCGGGTGTGGCGTCGGCGTCCCGCCGTCGCATTGCAAAACGGCATCTCGCAATGTAACGACGTCGTCCCGCCGTCGGAGGGTGCGGCAACGCAATGCAACGACGTCGTCCCGCCGTCGGAGGGTGCGGCAATGCAATGTAACGACGTCGTCCCGCCGTTGCGCTGTTACGATGGCGTCCCGCAATGTAACGACGTCGTCCCGCCGTTGCGCTGTTACGATGGCGTCCCGCAATGTAACGACGTCGTCCCGCCGTTGGGCAATTCTTCCTGCCGCAGACGGGACGTCAAGCGCACATCTACAGCCGATGTCGGCATTCTCCGCGCGAAGCGCGTCACCTTTGCAATCGCCTGCAAGCGAATGCAGCGACAACGCCTACCATCATGAGGATGGAATCGTCTGTGAGTTTGCACTAACCGTCAATCAAAGGAAAGTCCTTTGTTTTGATGTTGTGAAACTCATAAATGGAACCGACGAAATCACCGCCCAACGTGCTGTAAAGTGGATTTATGTGTTTCATATTAACTTGACTCTTTATATTTTGAATACTGAAAAGACGTATATTTACAGACTTTTTTACCAGTCTGATGGGTAAATGGTAACATCAATATTTGCATTGTCTTTTGTAACATAACGATATACAATGATGGCATTGACTGCTTTTATGATTTCTATTTCCTTTTGACCGTCACTTGTCTTTTTGAAATCATTCATGATGTCCTTTTTCAAACCATTAATATCGAAAGAAGCTTCTTTTGATATATCAATATTAGTAATAAACATAATTTTATGAGCTTGTTTGTCAATAGACAACCTTGTTCCTTCAGAAGAATCAAAATTTGTTTTTAACGCCTGTACATACTGCATAAACTCCTTATCATCGGAAGAAGTATTTGAGTCAAAAATCAAAGGAATTATAGCAAGTGCTATAACTATTGAAATATATACAAAAAAAGCATACCAGCATGTTCGGTTGAACTTTGCTGCTTTTTGAGGTTTTTTCCTTCTCATTAGATAATAAATACAACTGACAATGAGTATTCCCCCTGGCACAAAAATGACACACACCCAAGTCAGTATTTTTTCTTCTAATGATAGTAAATCATTGGAAGAATTCTCCTTGAAATCGTCAAGATGAGGCTTTGAATTATTATTTTCAACATGTTCCTGATATTTTTGCGGTTCAATTTGTTCATGTGGCACTATATCTTTCCAGCAATATGGACAAGCTTGAGCACCATCTTTTATTTCCTTTCCACAATATGGGCATTTCATTTCATGATCCTCCAATTATTTTATTCAAGCGACTTGCTCCTGTCATTCGGCACACGGTAGTTTTTAAGAATGTCGGGAGTTCGCTCAAGCATCTTCTTCCGGTTCAATGTCACAGGTATCTTCTCTTCGCCAAAACAGAAGGTGATGAACTCGTCCTGGCTGTTTTCCACCATGGAAATCAACTCCTTCAAATTGCGAACGGGTTTGTCGTTGACTTTGACGAGAATTTCTGAACGCAAATTCTGATAACCGAGATTCAGCCTGTCAGCCAGAACGGTCGTCAGGATGATAACCTCCTGGTCGTCGTTGTCCTTCTCCTGGAGCATCTTCCGACTCAATTCCTCGGGAGGTTCAAGTTTGCCCCATTCGTCAAGGAAACTATAGGATAAAGATGTGAAGACAAAGCCGCCAATGATGTAGTAGTCCGGCAATTTATCATAAAGGAAACGATGGCACTGGAACTGAATTTTGCGGATGGGAAATTCAACCGTCATGACTTTGGCAGATCGCAAGATAGTCAATTTCACAGTTTCCCCGATCTGCTTTTGGTCGACTAGCGTCACGAATGACCGTGCATCTCCCGTTTTGGTGCGAATGTTGCCATTGTTTGCAATCGGCACATCATCTACAGCCAAAAGGACATCATCTACCTGAAGCAGCTTTTCGTTGCATTTGAAGACACGAACGATTCGCACCCCTGTCTGCCCTTTTTCCATTTTCAAATACTCTCTGGCATCCTCGTTCTCAAGCGAAGCAAAACGGAATCCGACGTTGCCGAAGCCGTCCACTTTCCCGTCCTCCATATCCTTGAGGAAATGCTGGATGATTTCCGTCGGGATCATATATCCAAGACCTTCGCCTTTGTCATTGCCTTGGAAGGCGATGCCGACGACTCGGCCACGGCTGACAACAGGTCCCCCGCTGTTTCCAGGGTTGATGGCCGCGTCCAGTTGGGCGGCAAGAAGATAGTTTAGAGAGTGGATGTATGGCTGAATTTCGATTCTGGAGATGATCCCCTGTGTGATGGAAAGTCCGTCGCCTCCCATCGGGAAGCCTGCCACAGCAACCTGCGTCTGCGGCGGAGGCGTCTCTCCAATATCAAACGGGATGATGTCCTCAAAGAACGAAGCATCCTTGACTTCCAGCAATGCCAGATCACAGTCATGGTCTATCGCCTTGACCGTGGCCTCATAAGTTGTATCGGAGCTCTGCTTGCTCACAGTGACATATGTGGCATACACGAGATTGTGGGCGTTGGTCAGAATTTGATTGCCACGAATGACTACGCCCGATCCAGACGAGGCTTCCTGCCCCTTGTCAAGCCACGGGATGAAATAATTGGGCACATATGCCTGGGTGTCGATCTTGACGACGGCATTCAACGGGTCAATATCTCCAACTGGAGGAAAGTTGTTGGTGTCGGCGGCGAACACCGTCGATGCCAGCAATGAAATTAGCAAAAGGCATGTTTTCTTTTTCATGATATCGTACTCCTCTGGTTTGGCTTATTTCGTCTGAATCTTGTCGAGTCTTTCTTTGCAGTCTTCCACGCCGTGTTCCGCTCCGATTTTGAACAGTTCCTTTGCATGTTCAATATCTTTTGGAATGCCATACTCTCCTTTGGACATGATGTCGCCAAGAGTGATGCAGGCTTCCCAATATCCTGCTCTGATGGCATTCTCAAAGAGCTCAACGGCGAATTCAGGGTCACGACGCACTCCTTTACCTTGCAGATACAATTCGCCCAACTCATGCCATGCTCCCGGCAAAGCAGCCCCGTCAAGTATGGAACGCATAAAGAGTGTTGCGGATTCACGTAAATTGTGTTCCATAAGTCCAGCTTCCATATACTCGGCCACGGAATCATGCCTTTTGACCGCCTGGTCAAGCAGTTTTCCAAGTTCGGCGTCATTCAACAGCTGGCTTTTCGATGATGCTGAAAGCAGATACAATTGCGTGATGGAATGATCATTTCCCTTTTTGGCATTTTTCAAATGCAATTCCAGCGCTTTCTGCAAATCGCCTTGCTTCATATATGAATCCGCCAGATTGTAAAGTGCCACTTCATACCCTTTATCCGCCTGGGCGACAAGATATTCTGAAAACTCCTTTTCACCTAGAATCGGTGCAAAGAAAAAACCGCAAAGCTGCTCTGACGCATAATCGTTGCCTTTAGCTGCAGCCTTCTTAAAATACTCCGCCGATTTCTGGAGATTCCGGCGTGGTCCATCAATAAAAAACAGATGGCCAAGCATATTCATTGCATCGACATTGCCATGGGAAACGGATGCCTCCAGAAGCTTGATTCCCGAATCCAAGTCTGCTTCCTCCTTGCCGAAGCAAATGCTAATGAGGCCTTTGGCCAACTCCATGTCGCTGTCGGCAGGAACAATTCGCTGAAGTTCATGAAAGAATGGGAGCGTTGGCAAATACTCCAACGCGCTGTCGTCACCGCCCATAAAGACCGCCATCGCCATGAAGGCGTATGCCTTGGACAAATTGGGCGGAATATCCTTATAAAACTCTTTTTTGGGATCCTCGCTATGTTTGATTTGGTATTTTACGCCAAGTTCACGAAGCGCTCTTGGATAGTATTGCGCCGCCGCCTTCGCATACCATTCCATGGCCTTCTCATAATCCACGGGCACTCCCTCGCCGACGCGATGCATGATTGCGATTTCACACATGGCCTGAAGATTGCCGTCCTTGACCGCCTCCAGATAGAATTTCATCGCCTCGTCGAACTGCTTTTGCTGTGCCAGATATGTTCCAGCCCGCACAAACAACAGACGATTGCCGTTTCTGGCCGCCATCACTGCATATTTGGAGCAGACACGATCATCGGGATGGTTCAGGGCCAATTGATACTGTGCATCGCCATGCCCCGCATCCGCGGCCATCTGGAGGAACAGCATGGCCTCACGACGTTGTTTCCTGAACAGATATTCGATTCCAGTCCTGTAACAGATATCCCCATAGATCCAATCAAAATCCTTCATAAGCTTGCCCAGCTTTTCGGCATAGTCAATCGCATAATTGTGGTTGATTTCCCCCAAACGGCCGTTTTCATAGATCGATGCAAGCTCCATGATGGATGCAATCTGGTTGCCGTCAGCCGCTTCTTGAAGCCATCTGATTGCCTCCCAGGGCGTTTCGCCATTAAGCATGATAAGTCCTATGTGTTCTGCGCACTGCGGTTTCAGATTCCCTGCATCATATGATGCGCGGAAATGCTCCATTGCCTTCTTGCCATTGCCGATGTCCGGAAGCGTAGGCGTTCCTTCCTCCGCTTTTACGATTCCTTGATAGAGTATTCCGAGATTGAACTCGGCAAGCGGACAATTTACCTGCGCAGCCTGCAGAAAATACTTTTCTGCCTTTTGAAGATCCTGCTTGACACCATATCCATTCCGATAGCAGACACCGACTCCATTCAAACCGTATGGCTGACCTTGCGCCGCGGCCTTGCTGAAGTATTCATAGGCAAGGCTGGTATTCTTCTCAACGCCCTTGCCATTCATATAGCTCCGCCCCAGATATGCAAGCGCGTCCGCGTCATTGCCGTCTTTGTACTTCAGAAATATCGGAAAAGCCTCCGACTCCTTGCCGTTCTCCCACATCTCAATCGCCTGCTGGATTTCCGGAGTGACGGCAAATATGATACTGCTGAAGAACAAATGAATGATGAAAATGGTGTTTGTCAAGTGTTTCATGGTAGGTGTTTGTTGATTGTTTTTGTTTATTATTTACTTATTATATTATGTTGTGTCTAACTTTTGCAAACTGATTTAAAGCTGCATCAATTTCATTTATAACAAAATATTGAAATTCACTACCAATATGTCAGATATTACATCAGTGTATTTTATAGATATACATAATTATGGCAAAGAATTATAAAAATTATCAATTATATTATTTATATTATCATTTATAACTTGAGATTCAAGATACAAAATAATTTCATTTATTTTGTTTATCGTCAATGATTCATTAAATGCTCTTTCACAAAGTTCATTGATAACATTACATAAAAAAGCTAAATCTTTTCTATATAAAAAACTGAAAGTTGCATTTTGTTCTTTCTTATTATCTTGCAATATAGTTTTAAACCATTTATTATATATATAAACCCGCGATTCTGGTATTAGAGGTAAAGATATGATTTTCTTTGCAATGGGTAATTGGGTATCATCCAATGTTCCATCAAAAATGATAACTGACTTATACGTTAAGAGTATTCCTCTCTTTCCTGTCATTAATAAAGTATCATCATAAAGAGCCAGCACATCTTCAGGGGCAATACTTGGTGCAAAACTTTTTATTGCATTGTACAATTTTCTTTCTGGTATAAACAAAGAATGCTTATTGTTTTTAAAATAGCATCTTTTAATCTTATGATTACTAGAAATATCATCAATTTTTGATGATAAAATATCTGTAAAAATACTTTCTATTTTTGATCTATTGATATTTAATTTAGTCAGAAGTTCATTTTCTATTTCAATATGTTTGCTTATTTCCTCAATTGCATCTTTCTTTATACTTTCAATCAACCTTTCTTTTTCCTGAACCCATGATAGGAATTGATCCTTTGTTACCTGTATGTCGTTTTTTGTTTTGTTTTTTACTTCTTCAATGTTTTTAAGTAATGATTGATTATATTCATTTTGTTTTGTTTTTGAAAATGCGATAAAATCTAGTGCTTCTTGTTTTACTCTGGTGATTCTTTCATTTGCATCTTTTTCCTTTTTTAGCAAATCTTCTTCTTTTTGTTTTAAGCCATGTTCTACTTGCTGGCAATAATTATCATATAATTGTATTTTTGTTATGGCTTCAGTATATAACGAAAATTTCTCCTTATTCTCATTACATACAATATTTGCTAGATTAAAAAATGATTTTTTTAAACCAAAAATAACAGTATTAAATTCTTGATTTAAATTTGTTCGATTTGATATAGTTTCAAGTAATGCAGCTGCATCCTTTGCATTAGTGCAAAATTGTTCACAGACATTATATAGTATTTCATTTTCAGTTTGAATTTCTTTTAATTGTCTTTGTAATTCTTCAATTGATGGAATTACAACTAACTTTATATCTCCTATTATTGATTTTACAATCTCATCTTCCTGAGATATCTGAGTAAAATCTAATGTTCGCCCATTATATTCAAATAATTCATCTTTCCCTATTCGCCCCTCCAAAAAATTATATGCTATTCTTTTAGAGGAGCATTTTACCCCAAGTAATGTCCTATAATATATTCTTTCTCCAGTTTCCATTTGAGCAATCATGTTTATTCATAGTAAATATCCACCTCCAAAGGAGGTGGATTTATTGAAGCCTCCCCCATAGGGGGGCAGGGGGCGAGTGACGAAGCCAACCAACTTGCTTGCTCTATATTAGACAATCCCCCCAACATGCTTTGTATTATTATGTTTCCATGCGTCCACAAGCGCATATGAAGGCATACCCGTTTGTCTCTGCCAATGGCCATAGGCCATGGTTGTCTAAGTTAGAACAAAATATATAATTTATTTATAATTTATTTTTTCTTTTAGTTCCTTAAATATCTCAAGATTACTAGCATGAATAGCTCCTGATTGCTTGTTTCGCATTTCATTCTCTATTTTATTAAATGTTATCATTTGATTTATTCCAATAACCTTTCCCGAAAGATTAACCAGTGGACCACCACTATTTCCCGAAGCAATATTGGCATCATGAAGAATAATATCTTGATTGTTCTCTTGATTCTTAGCTAATCCTTTCACGATACCGTATGAACATTTTAACCTACAATCATCAGAAGCAAAAGTATCGTATGGATAACCAAATGCAGCAACTTGATCCGCATTTTTTGGTTCATAACGCCAATCAATGTCTAGTTTTTTCAATTTTATATTAGTATTATTCAACTGTAACCAAGCTAGATCCAACACTTCATTCATATTCTTCAAAGAGACTTGTATGGTATTATTATCAACATCTTTATTAAAGATTAGAATCTCGTCAGAATCTTTAATGACATGCGCGTTTGTTATTAAATCGTTTTCCGTGACAGCAAATGCAGTGCCAATACTAATTATTTGATCATCTTTATAGGCAATACAACAAAAAACACCATCTTTTACGTGATAATTAATTGAACTCCATCGTTCATTATATGATTCATTATATGATTCATTTGTTGTATCCACTATGGTCCTGTAGGAAAACACGCCATTCACAACATTTTTAATGCCTTTTGGAGTTATAATATTAGCATCAACAGTTATTTTCCCTTTTTTCGGTATTGTTTGAATATATAACCTTATTGATGACTTGTAAATATTATCTTTTTGGAATTTTAATTCTCCATAATCCTCCATCTTGACATACCATTTGGTAACTTCAGCATTATCTTCCGGATTTGAGAATAATTTCAAAATATAATAATCCCCATTTTTATCTGAATGTATTCCTCCAATCAGGCCAATATGCCTTTCAATGACTTCATTTGATTCAATATTCTTTTTCCATATATATGGTTTCGGAATGGCAATGTTTTGTATTCCATCACTCATATAGAAGACAGTCGCCTTGATAACATGTCTCTCATCTACTTTGAAACCATCTTTAATTTTACAGCTATTATTTTTCAATTTAATTTTATCATTATCAATTTCCCATTCAACTGAAATAATCTTTTTTACCTCTGAATCAGCTGATCTTACGATAAATTCTGGGAAGAACCGTTCATTTTCTTGTGTTTCATTTTGTAAAACAATATAAAAATCTATTGTCTCAATTTTTTTATCACATTCTGGACAAAGTCCATTCATTTTGTGCTTATTATGTTTAAGACAAATCTCTGGACATTTTCCATTTTTATCCAAGTGTTTATCACATTCAGGGCAGCGTGTTGGACATTTGCCGTCAATTAGATCAACATTATGATCTGGACATTTATTGAAATCTATTACTTTACCACCGCCTTCCTGATTCTTGTCGCCATCCTGATTCTTGTCGCCATCCTGATTCTTGTCGCCAGCCTGCTTATCGACGCCAGCCTGCTTATCGTCGCCAGCCTGCTTATCGTCGCCAGCCTGCTTATCGTCGTCAGCCTGCTTATCGTCGTCAGCCTGCTTATCGTCGCCTTCCTGATTCTTGTCGCCTTCCTGATTCTTGTCGCCTTCCTGATTCTTGTC
>JAEEGL010786568.1_pt1 | contig 10594 bp, 7 predicted proteins | sample 9134231 | NCBI WGS metagenome assembly JAEEGL01 (sample SAMN16246548, study PRJNA631951) | gut metagenome | biome: gut microbiome; feature: rumen; material: fiber-attached | host: Bos | place: Iran: Karaj | collected 2018-10 | reverse complement strand
GATCACCAATATCGACGGAGAGAACAAGATCTTCGCTATTTGTAACTGTAACGTAAACGTATGCTATGCGCTTCGTACATCACAGCTTTTTAACACACCTAATATGTCCAGATCTGCCTATGTGGCTCATGTTAAAAAGGATAACTGTGTTGCCTGCGGACGCTGCGTAGAGGTATGTCCTGCCGGAGCTGTAACTCTCGGTCAGAAGCTCTGCAAAAAGGATGGAACAGAGGTTGTTTATCCTAAGATGCCTCTTCCTACAGAGAAAAAGTGGTCACAGGATATGTGGACAGAGGACTACCGCGATATCAACCGTATAAATACACATAAGACAGGAACTGCTCCTTGTAAGACAGCCTGCCCTGCACATCTTCCTGTACAGGGGTATATCAAGATGGCTTCACAGGGCCGATATGATGAAGCTCTTGCGCTTATCAAAAAGTACAATCCACTTCCTGCTGTATGTGGACATGTATGTAATCGCCGCTGCGAGGATGCCTGCACAAGAGGAACCATCGACCAGGCTCTTGCTATTGATGAAGTTAAGAAGTTTGTAGCTATGCGTGATCTTAACGCCGAGACACGTTATGTTCCTGAGAAGGTTATTCCTAAACTTGATGGCGGCTTTGATGAGAAGGTCGCAATCATTGGTGCAGGCCCTGCAGGCATTTCCTGTGCATATTATCTTGCACTTAAGGGATATAAGCCTACACTGTTTGATAAGAACAAGAAGCCCGGTGGAATGGTTACTTATGGTATTCCTTCCTTCGTTATGGAGAAAAACATTGTTGAGGCTGAGGTAGATGTTTTAAGAGACCTCGGTGTTGATATTCGTCTCGGAGTTGAAGTTGGTAAGGACATTACTCTTAAACAGCTTAGAGAACAGGGCTACAAGGCATTTTATATCGCTATCGGCTGCCAGGGCGGACGTGGAGTAAATGTTCCGGGAGAGGATGCAGAAGGCGTAATCAAGGGCGTTGATATTCTTCATGCTGTTATTGATGATGAGAGCTATAAGCTTACGGGTGATACTGTAGTTATCGGTGGTGGTAACGTTGCTATCGACGTTAGCCGTACAGCTATCCGCTGTGGATCACCTAAGATCACACAGGTGTCTCTTGAGACTCGCGATATTATGCCGGCTCTTCCTGAGGAGATTGAGATCGCTGAATCTGAAGGAATTGAGTTCAGAGGCGGCTGGGGTCCTAAGGAAATTCTTACTGAGAATGGCAAGGTTAAGGGTATCGTATTTAAGAAGTGTACTCAGGTTAAGAACGCTGAGGGACGTTTTGATCCAAAATACGATGAGAATGAGACTATGGAGATTGCATGCTCAAATGTTATTCTTTCAGTTGGTCAGGCTACTATCTGGGGCGACCTTCTTAAGGATGAAGCAGTAGAGTTCAAAGGACCTGCTCCTGTAGCTGATAAGATTACCTTCCAGACAACTGTAAAGGATATCTTTGTAGGCGGAGACATGTTCTACGGACCAAGATTTGCAATTGATGCTATCGCATGTGGTAAAGAAGGAGCTGAGTCAATCCACAGATTTGTACAGCCTCACTCATCACTTACTATTGGCCGTGATCCTAACTTCTTTATAGAGCTGGATAAAGACGATATTCTTGTTAAAGATTATGACCATGTTGGACGTCAGGTTCCTGCTGACAGCAAGAAGGCAGGAGAGCTTACCTTCCGTGATACAAAGAAGGTATTTACAGAGGAACAGATAAAGAAGGAAACTTCCCGTTGCCTTGGCTGCGGAGCTTCAATTGTTGATCCTAACAAGTGCGTGGGCTGTGGACTTTGCACAACACGTTGTGAATTCGATGCAATCAAGCTTACAAGGGATAACCCGGATGCTTCAACTATGAGAACAGCAGAAGAAAAGCTTAAATATATTCTTCCTAATGGTCTTAAGCAGGCAATCAAGAGACCTTTTGTAAAGAAGAGTGATAAAGAAACTAAATGGCTCGAAGATTAAGTTATTTTTTATTCGAAATATCAATTGCTAATTTGAATCTGCTTTAACTTAATTAGTTTGATACATAACTTAATTTAGCTACTGAAAATTTTATATTTACTTTATACAAATTTTATAAAACAAAAATAAAGTGGCGGAAACCCAGGTGGGATCTGTCACTTTATTTTTTTGAAGTAAAGCGGCGAGCTTGATTATTTTCTGACCATATAGTAAAACTGTATTCAAGGTTTTTGAGTTAGCTTAATTTTTCTTATAACTCATAAGCCGGTATGGAGAGTGGGAGAGAAAATATGTTATTGTTATCAAACGGGGGATTCGTATTAAACATCTATACGCTATTTCTGGCGGTCATGCTCCTTTTGTTCCAGGAGAATGATAAAAAATCACGCTCAAATCAGGCTTTTATACGATTGGTGGGACTTGTTGCTGTACTTGTAGGAATTTCAGCAATTGGTGATGTAGGAAGAGTCTTGGGAGGGAAGTTTATAATCCTTTCCATGATCGCTTCTTACGGAGTTTTTGCGCTTGATCCTTTTGGCTTCTGGTTTGCACTGAAATATATTGATTGTTATACCATTTATGCGGACAAGAAAAAGAGACGAATGTTTATTATTCCAATGAAGGCATATGCTTTTATCAACCTTGTGCTCGTGACTGTTTCAGCGCTTTGGGGCAGAGGATGGTTTTACTACTACGAAAATGGTGTTTATCAAAGAGGACCTCTTTTTATGGCAAGAGGTATAGTACATGTTCTTCTTTGCCTGGCTGTAATGGCTTATGTTTTTGTTTTCAGAGAAGGAATTATCAGAAGCTACAGACTTCCTATCATCACATTCCCTCTTATTATCGCGGTTGGCGGTTTTTTACAGGTTGCTATGTATAATATAAACCTTGAATACGCTGCAACGATTTTTGCATGTATGATACTTCTTATTTATGTTCAGAGAAGAGATGTCAATCTTGATTATCTTACCGGAGTTGTGAACAGACGCGGAATAGACATGGCTATGCGTAACGCGATTTCACAGTCGCAGGGCCGTGACTTTGCAGCAATTATGATTGATGTAGACTTTTTTAAGAGTATAAATGATAAGTTTGGACACAAAGCCGGGGATGAGGTTCTTGAATCAATCGCGGATGTGCTTAGAGGAAGCTTTGATGATTCCGACGTAGTGGGCAGATTCGGAGGCGATGAGTTTTGTGTCATCACAAGGATAAACGATACCAAGGAACTTGATAAAAGGATAAAAAATGTAAAAGAATCCATCGCCAGAATAGATTGGAGCAATAAACGTGAGATGGAACTTTCTGTCAGCGCAGGTGCTCTTGTGTATGACAGAGACAGCGGAATGAAGATGAAAGAATTCATGGAATCAATAGATAGAAGAATGTACGAAGAAAAGCTTTCACATCATTTGAAAGACAGAAGAAAAGCAGTAATTTAGCCATCTGAAAAAATAATTGCTTGACGAAAACTTTAAAAATGTATATTAATAAGAAAGTGACCAAAAATTCACCAATTATTTTTATGAAGGGGCATTTTATCAGTAATGGCTACAAGTAAAACAACCAGTTCAAAGAAGAATTCACTTCTGATCGTGGAGTCACCTACCAAGGTGAAGGCAATCAAGAAGTTTCTTGGAAGCGGCTATGAGGTAGCTGCAAGTAACGGACATGTTCGTGATCTTCCAAGAAGCCAGATGGGCGTAGATATTGAACACGATTATGAACCTAAATATATAACAATCAGAGGAAAGGGGGATATCCTTGCAGAACTTCGCAAACAGGTCAAGAAGGCCGACAAGGTATATCTCGCAACCGACCCTGACCGAGAAGGAGAAGCTATAAGCTGGCATCTTATATCAGCCCTTAAACTTGATCAGGCTGATGCCAAGGTGTCAAGAGTTACATTTAATGAGATCACCAAGAATGCTGTTAAGGAAGCTATGAAGCATCCAAGAGATATCGACATGAATCTTGTTGATGCACAGCAGGCAAGACGTGTTCTTGACAGAATGGTTGGTTACAGCATTTCACCCATTCTTTGGGCCAAGATAAAAAGAGGCCTGAGTGCCGGAAGAGTTCAGTCAGTTGCGCTTAGGATAATCGCTGACAGAGAGGAAGAAATTGATTCCTTTATTCCAAGTGAGTATTGGACACTGGATGTAAACCTCGAGGTCAAAGGAGAAAAGAAGCCTCTCGTTGCTCATTACTACGGAGAGGGCAACGATAAGAAGGAAATAAAGAACAAAGCTGAGCTCGATGCTATCTGCAAAGAGCTTGAGAACGCTAAATATGTTGTAAGCGATGTTAAGAAGGGCGAGAGAACCAAGAAGGCTCCGCTTCCTTTTACAACCTCAACACTTCAGCAGGAGGCGTCCAAGAGCCTTAACTTCTCTACTCAGAAGACTATGAGAGTTGCCCAGCAGCTCTATGAAGGAATTGAACTTGGAAAGCAGGGGACAGTTGGCCTTATCACCTACCTTCGTACTGATTCTACCCGTGTTTCAGACGAGGCTGTTGCATCAGCTGCGGCCTATATTACAGAGAACTTCGGAAAAGAGTACCTCTCTGAAGCTTCAGCTGTGAGAAAGAATGAAGGAAAAATCCAGGATGCTCATGAAGCAATCCGTCCAACCTACATTGAGAATACACCTGTAATGGTTAAGGATTACCTTTCAAGGGATCAGTTCAGACTTTATCAGCTTATCTGGAGAAGATTTATGGCTAGCCGTATGGCAGCTGCCAAGTATGAAACTACTTCTGTTAAGATTGATGCAGGTAAGCACAGATTCACTGTTGCAGCATCAAAGACTGTATTCGATGGTTTCCTCAATGTTTACACTGATGAGGATGATCAGATTGAGAAGAATGTTCTCATGAAGAACCTCGACACCAGCACAAAGCTTAACTTTAACAGCTTTGAGAGCGCTCAGCACTTTACTCAGCCGGCTCCTCATTACACAGAAGCTTCTCTTGTTCATGACCTTGAAGCTCTTGGAATCGGCAGACCAAGTACCTACGCACCGACTATTTCAACAATTCTCGCAAGACACTATATAACAAAGGAAAACAAGGCCATCTTCATCACCGAGCTTGGACAGGCGGTTAACAAGATGATGAATGATGCTTTCCCTCAGATTGTTGATGTTAATTTCACATCTAACATGGAGGCTCTTCTCGATGGAATAGCTGAGGGCGATGTTAAGTGGAAGACCGTTATTGAGAATTTCTACCCTGACCTTGAGAAGGCTGTTCAGAAAGCTGAAAATGCTATCGAGAAGGTGCAGGTTCAGGATGAAGTAACAGATGAGATCTGTGAAAACTGCGGAAGAAATCTTGTTATCAAATATGGTCCTCATGGCAAATTCCTTGCCTGCCCGGGATTCCCGGAGTGCAAGAACACCAAACCATATTTTGAAAAGATTGGTGTTTCCTGCCCTAAGTGCGGAAAAGACATTGTTATGAAACGTACCAAGAAGGGCAGAATCTATTACGGCTGTATCGGCAATCTTGAATGCGACTTTATGAGCTGGACAAGACCTGTAGAAAAGAAGTGTCCTGACTGCGGCGGAGTAATGGCTGTAAAGGGAAATAAACTTGTTTGTCTTAATCAGGAATGCGGTCATGTAGAGGACAAACCAAAGAAAGAAGATTAAGTAATTAAATCATATATAATTTTTAGAAAACTTTAGCTTTTTTTCATAATTGTAGGCGCTTTATTGTTTGAAGCGCCTATTTTTTTATGCTATCATAACAATAGTGTAGTAGTTTTATTTACGTTTTTTCGATAGTACTGCATATGGGGAAATAACAGAAAAAGGAGAAAACTGATGAGTAGTGTTCAGCTACTGGATAAGACCCGAAAAATAGGAAAGCTTCTTCACAACAGTAATTCGGGCAAAGTCGTTTTCAACGATATCTGCAGAGTTCTGTGCGACATCTTATCCTCTAACATGTTTGTCATTAGTAAAAAAGGCAAGGTTCTTGGCATTGGTGAAAGCGCAAATGTTGAATCCTTAAGCGACCTTTTGGTGGATAGTGTAGGATCATTCATAGATCCTATGCTTAACGAAAGACTCCTTACCATTCTTTCCACTAAAGAGAACGTGAATCTTGAAACTCTCGGATTTGAAGGGATTGATTTTTCGAAGTTTCAGGCAATAATAACCCCAATTGAAATAGCTGGTGAGAGGCTTGGAACGCTTTTTATCTACAAGACCGAATCACCTTATGATATTGACGATATTATCCTTTGTGAGTACGGAACCACAGTGGTGGGACTGGAAATGCTAAGGGCAGTAAATGAGGAAAATGCAGAGGAGTCAAGAAAGCTTGCAGTTGTAAAATCCGCAATAAGCACCTTGTCCTTCTCAGAGATGCAGGCTATCATCCACATCTTTGAAGAGCTTGACGGAATGGAAGGTGTACTTGTTGCCAGCAAGATCGCTGACAGGGTTGGTATCACCAGAAGTGTTATCGTTAACGCCCTTCGAAAATTTGAAAGTGCCGGAGTTATCGAATCCAGATCCTCAGGCATGAAGGGAACCTATATAAAGGTTACCAACGATGTGGTATTTAACGAGATCAAAAAGCTAAAGCAAGAGATGTAATCTGCCGAAAATAATATTGTAGAGAATTATTTATAAGCAGGATGTGATGTTGATGAAGGGATTTATCAAAAGATAAATCCCTTTTTGGTGCACAAGACCGGCAAGAGAATGGATGCTTGCATACAAATTCATTTGCCGGTCGTAAGAGCATGGAGCATGAAATGCGGAATGTTCGTGTGCGAAATCGAGTAGGAGTCAGCCTACTCGATCATAATTGAAATATTGATAACATAGATTTAGTAGTGATGAGCCTTATGAAACACAATATGAAGTATAAATTACTTGTGTTTTTTGGTAAAAAAACTTATTATATATAATAAGATAGGAGGCACTATGATCAATAGCAATGCGTTTGATTATATCAATGTTCTTGACAAGGCAGCTGATGCTTCCTGGACGAGAAACGAGATAATTGCAAATAATATTGCAAACGTGGATACTCCCGGTTATAAGAGGCAGGACCTTAATTTCGAGGATGAGCTGGAAAGGGCACTTGGCCACTCCAGATACCGTACCATGGATCAGAAGGTTTCAGATCTTAAGGACAAGCATCTCGAGGCGAGAGTAGTCAACGACTATTCCGGATTCTCTTACAGACTTGATAAGAACAACGTTGATATTGACACCGAAAATGTCACACTTGCTGCTAACCAGCTTAAGTATCAGGGACTTATGGAGGGCATTAAGTCAGAATTTGCAAATCTCCAGGCAGTTACCAAGTCAACCTGATCTTAGTTTTAATGGTTAAAAAAGGAGGGGAAGCCAATGAGCATTTTTGATTCCTTTAACATCAACTCATCCGGTATGACAGCACAGCGCTTCAGAATGGATATCATTTCGGAGAACATTGCTAACGCTAACACCACCAGAACTGAAGATGGTGCACGTAGTCCTTATATCAGAAAGGTTGTAACCTTTGCGGAAAAAGGCACACAGACACCTTTTTCCAGAATCCTTAATGAGAGACTCGATCACTATTCAGGTCGTGGAGTTAAGGTAACTAAGGTTCAGGACGATACCTGGACACAGATGAATGTAGTTTACGATCCTTCTCATCCCGATGCAGATGAGAACGGATATGTGACATATCCTAATGTCAATACGGTCACTGAGATGACGAACCTTATTGACGCGAGCCGTTCCTATGAGGCCAATGCGACTGCCTTTAACGCCAGCAAGAATATGGCAACAAGAGGCCTGGAGCTCGGTAACGTTTAATTATTTTCTTTTCACAGGGGTTTATTTGGGAGATTAAACTATGGCATCACTTGATATTTCACAACTTAGAAACGTATCCTCACCGGTCATCAGAAACGCAGAGAAGACAGGCAGTAAGGTTTACAATGTGCTTGGCAACGAGCCTGAAGGAAACGATTCCTTTAAGTTCATTTTTGACCAGGCTGTTGAGAATATCAATACTACAAATGCGTATTTATCAGATGCCGAAAACGAGGAGATCAAATGGGCTCTGGGCCAGACAGATAACACACATGATCTGTCAATAGCGCTCCAGAAGGCTCAGACTGCGCTTCAGTATACGATCGCGATCCGCGACAGAGCACTCTCTGCATATCGTGAGCTTACGCAAATGCAGATATAATTCTTTATTTTAGTTACAGGGGAGGGAGAATAAATGCCTGAAAGATTACGGGCCATATGGCAAAAAATTCTCGACTGGTGGAATAAGTTTACAGCCAGGCAAAAGACTCTTATAGTCGGCGCCGGAGCTGTTGTACTTCTTACGCTCATTATTCTGGTTACAGTTCTTAACCAGCCTCAATATGTTCTTGTGGCAACAGCCAATTCTACAAAAGAAGCATCAGAGATAAAAGAACTTTTTGATTCCAATTCAGTTAATTACAAAATGTCGGATGACGGTCTGGAATTCCGTGTCCTTGCCAAGGACAGGGCTACTACCAGCCTTTTGCTTGGTGCAAATGATATTCAGTCCTATGCCTACAGCATGGATAATGTCACCAACGGAAGCTTTTCAACGACAGAATCCGATAAGCAGAAGAAATATGTAAAATACCTTGAAAGCCAGCTTGAACATGATTTCCTTGTGAAGTTTGATGCTATCAAGGCAGCTAACGTCAAGCTCAACATTCCCGATAATGACGGAACACTTATCGGGAATAAAGAAGAGGCCTTTGCCTGGATACTTCTTACACTTGATGATACCAAGGATTTCACTGAAGATAATGCAGCTTATCTTGCAAGAGCTGTAGCAACAGCAGTTGGCAATTCAAATACCAACAATATCACCATCCTTGACACTGCCGGCAATATGCTTTTCTCCGGAAATGAGGAGACTACCATAACCGGAATGGCAAGTACTCAGCTCACGCTTAAGGCTAAGGCAGAACAGCTTGTTAAGTCAGAGGTTAAAAAGGTTCTTCTCGGAACAAAGCTCTATGACAATATCGAAGTTGCCAGCAACCTCGTGATGGATTTTTCAAATGAGAAGGTTACACAGCATGATTACACCCCGGCTGAGGGACAGACCCAGGGTGTATTAAGCCATGAGGATATTTATAACGCTGAGAACGTCAGTGGTGTTGATGGAATTCCCGGAACAGACTCCAATCAGGATGATGAAACCACTTATGTAACTCAGGACAATACCAATTCCTCATCCACTATTACAGAGGAGTCCAGGGACTACCTTCCGAATGAGAAGATTACTGTCACAGAGAATAATCCCGGAGCAGTTCAGTATGACAAGTCCTCCATCTCTGTTACAGCAATTAATTACGTTATCAGAAAAGAAGAGGATTATAAGAGCGCAGATCATGAAAACATGACCTGGGAAGAATTCAAGGTCGCAAACTCAGAGCCTGTTAAGGAAGAAGTTCCCGAGGAAATGATCAACGTTGTTTCAAAGGCTACAGGTATCTCAGCTGAGAACGTGGCTATGGCTGCTTATACAGAGTACATTTATTTTGATAAGACAGGTTCAAACATCACTCTTACAGATATACTTCAGATTGTGATGATACTTGTTATCCTTGGACTGCTTGCCTTCATCATCATCAGAAGCATGTGGACCTCCAAGAAGACAGAGGAAGAGCCCGAACCCGAGCCTCTTTCTGTTGAACAGCTTCTTGAATCTCAGCCGGAAGAGGTTCTTGAGGATATTGAGATGGATACAGGATCAGAGACTAAGAGACTTATTGTAAAGTTTGTTGAAGAAAATCCCGAGGCTGCTGCAACGCTCCTTCGCAACTGGCTCAACGAGGATTATGGTTAATAATTTTGTATTAATTGGGGAGTAACCAGCTATGATGGATGAATTAGATGAGAGCTTGGGTGGTAATGGCCTGATTGCGGAATTTACCGGAACACAGAAGGCTGCGATTTTGCTCATTGCCCTTGGACCTGAAAAATCATCATTATTATTTAAGCATTTAAAGGAAGAGGAGATTGAAGAACTCACTCTTGAGATAGCCAATACCAGAAGCGTTACCTCGCAGGTAAAAGAGGCTGTTCTTGAGGAGTTCTATGGGGTATGCCTTGCTCAGCAGTATATCGCTGAAGGTGGTATCACATATGCCAAAGAGCTTCTTGAAAAAGCTCTTGGTGAAGACAAGGCTCTTGACGTTATCAGTAAGCTCACAGCTTCGCTTCAGGTTAAGCCCTTTGAGTTTATCAGAAAGACAGAGCCGTCTCAGATACTTACCTTCATTCAGGATGAGCATCCGCAGACTATCGCCCTTATTCTTTCCTATATGTCACCTGCGCAGAGCGCGCTTATTTTGTCAGCCCTTCCACCGGACAGACAGGCTGATGTTGCCAAGCGTATAGCTGCTATGGACCGTACAAGTCCGGATACAATAAAGGAAGTAGAAAAGGTGTTGGAATCAAAGCTTTCTTCTTTGGTAAATCAGGATTACACAATTATCGGTGGTGTAGATGCAGTTGTTGAAATCCTCAATACTGTAGATCGTGCCACAGAGAAACATATCATGGAGACTCTGGAAATCGAAGAGCCGGAGCT
>JAEEGL010542323.1_pt1 | contig 10594 bp, 9 predicted proteins | sample 9134231 | NCBI WGS metagenome assembly JAEEGL01 (sample SAMN16246548, study PRJNA631951) | gut metagenome | biome: gut microbiome; feature: rumen; material: fiber-attached | host: Bos | place: Iran: Karaj | collected 2018-10 | reverse complement strand
CTAAAAGATACCTGTTTGCCATAATTATATTAAGTTAATTTCTATTTATAATACGATTTAAATGCAAATTTCCCCTTTTTTTTTGAGAGAAACGATATTTTTTCGAAAAAAAGCGTTTTTTTTACCATATTTTGTGTTGAATTAATTTTTTTTGTTTACCTTTGCAACGAATAATGTAATTACGAACCGAATAAAACATATCATCTATATGAAGAAGAAAATATTAATACTTGATGACAAAGAGACCATTGCTAAAGTTCTCTCCATTTACTTGATGAGTGATTATGATGTGCAGTGGCTGCCTGATGGTTTGCAAGGCGTTAAATGGCTTCAGGCAGGCAACACACCCGACTTGATCATCTCCGATATCCGCATGCCAGGCATGAGAGGTGATGATTTCTTGGAGTGGATCAAGCAGAATGAGTTGTTCCAGCACATTCCTGTGATTATGCTCTCAAGTGAGGACTCTACCAGTGAACGTATCCGTCTGTTGGAGATTGGTGCTGAAGACTATATTGTCAAGCCATTCAACCCAATGGAGCTTAAAATTCGCGTCAAGAAAATCATTCCCTGATTAGTACCACTATTTATATGATAGGTGTCATTTATTTAGGAAACGATTCCGAAACCCAAGAACGTCTTAAGTACATTCCTGGTCGATTGGTGCAGTTTGCTACCAATTACAAGGAAGCGGCTAACATGTGCTCGCCTCATGTCCTTAATGAGCATTTCATTATGTTTTATGAGCAGAATGTTCAGGCTGAGGATGTAACCGCTATCACCTATATTAAAAAGAAATGCAAGAACGTCTATATCATTCTGCTTACCCATCAGTTGACATCGGATGACAGGAAGAGATATCAAAAGTGCGGTATTAACGACACCCTCGATGTCAATGCATCCATCACAGAGATCAACAAAAAGATCCAGTTTATTGCCGATCGTGAGGGAATGTTGTTCGATGATGCACCGTCAAAGCATCGTATCTTGCGTTTCAAGATTCCATTTTGGAAGCGCCTTTTCGATATCATTTTCTCACTGATAGCCATTATCATACTTTCTCCAGTATTCATCATCACAGCCATTGCCATCCGTTTGGAGAGTAAGGGCCCCATCATTTTCAAGTCAAAGCGAGTTGGCACCAACTATACCATCTTTGATTTCTTGAAGTTCCGTTCTATGTACGTAGATGCGGAAAGTAAGCTGAAAGAGGTAGCTAAGGCTGCAGGAAATCAATATGCTGAAAAAGAGGGCGAAGAGCAACAAAACACAATAAAAGCGCCCCTTGGTGATGAGGCAGAACTGATGATGATGAACATGGGAATGGAATCAGACATGATGATCAGCGATGACGAAGTTATGCTGGTTGGTGACGATTTCGTGGTGTCAGAAACCGACTTCAACAAAGAAAAAGAAGAAGAGAACAATAATGCCTTTGTCAAAATAGAGAATGATCCCCGTGTCACAAAAGTGGGTCGTTTCATTCGCAAATATAGCATTGATGAACTGCCGCAACTCTTTAATATACTGAGAGGTGATATGTCTGTAGTAGGCAATCGCCCACTACCGTTATATGAGGCAGAGAAGCTCACCGTAGATGCCAGCATCGACCGCTTTATGGCCCCTGCAGGACTGACAGGCCTGTGGCAGGTTGAGGAGCGTGGTAAGGGAGGTATGATGTCTGCAGAAGAGCGTAAGCAACTTGACATCATCTACGGACAGACCTATAACTTCGCTTTGGATATGAAGATTATCTTCCGTACGCTGACTGCTTTTATCCAGAAAGAGAACGTTTGACAAGAAATTCTTAGAACTTCATAATGAACAGGTTTAGACGACTTTTGTTTATTGTAGTAGCCACAGGTATTTGCGCTACAGCTTTCGCCCAGTTCGACGAGAGTGGTATTTCTGCAGGCTTTTTTGACTCCAGCAATGAGAAAGACATTAATTTCTCCGAGTTCCATCTACCCCCATTGGCAGTCTTATTTGAAAATGCCAAGTCAACGCCACAGATTATTACTTTGGAGAAAGCACGTCAATTGGCCCAGGCAGAAGTTGCCAAACAGAAAAAACACATTTTCTCCTATGTGAATGGACATGCCAGTTATAGTTATGGTAAGACCGATATGTGGGGTAATAATTCTACGACTACCAGTCCCATGATCTATCAGTTCCAAGGTTCAGAACAAAGTTATTGGAATGTGGGCGTAAATCTGTCAGTTCCTATAGAAGATATTTTGGATTGGTCTCCATCAGTCAAACGTAAAAGATTAGAATTAGATCAGGCAGCTTTGGCCAAAGACATTGCCTACGATCAATTGAAACTGCAGATTGCTTCGTTATATGTAAAAATAACGAACAACCTTGTATCTTTGAAAACAATGGGTGAAGCTGCAGCAGCTTATCAAGGAGCTGGTGCATTGAACCGTGAAGACTTTGAAAATGGCAATATGAGTATTGAAGCTTATGCACATACAAAATTATATGAAAGTGGCCAAGTAGTGAGCTATCAAGAATTGCAAACTGTCATCACGACAGATATTTTAACTTTGGAAATTATCACCCACACACCTATTATTACTAATTCCACTACAGAAATCACACTTGATACAGCCATCAAGAAAACAGATAAGGAAGTTGCAAAAGAGAAAAAAGTCCTTAAAAAGCGCGTCCAGAAATCGATAAAAGAAACAGAGAAACGAGAAAAAGCTTTAGAAAAAGCAGAGAAAAAGGCAGAAAAAGCAGCTGCCAAAGCCTTAAAACGGAAAAAATAACCTAATATTGTCAAATATGGATTTATTCAGATATATTATCAGGTTTTTATATAAAATAAGATGGTATTTGATCATCTTACCACTCATTGCCTTGATTGTGGCATGGTTTATGACCCGCAATATGGAGCGTCTTTATGACACCAATACCACCATTTATACGGGTATGATTACCGGTTACAATATTGAAGGCACGACAGGTATTGCAGGTGGTAACTCTCAAACCAACATGACTAACCTGATGTTGTTGATTACCACTGATGCAACGATTCACGAGGTCTCCCTTCGTCTGTTTGCCCGTTGCATGATGTATGGTAATCCCAACAAAGACAACAATTATATCTCAGCAGAGCATTTCCGCCAATTAAATAATAGCGTACCTACTGAAGTCAAAGCGCTCATTAACCACAACAGTGAGAATGCAACTTATGCGAATCTGAAAGCCTATGAAAGGCCTTCTGCAGACAACTTTATTTTCGGTTTATTAACTTATCACCCCTATTTTGGCATCAATAATATCACAGCGGGTTTGAAGGTTGTGCAACTTGATAAAAGTGATATCATCGATATTGGCTATACAGCCAATGATGCAGGTATTGCATATAACACATTGGACATTCTAAATGAGGTTTTTGCCCGTCAATATGCCCAGTTACGTTATGGCGAGACTAACAATGTCATCAAGTTCTTTGAGCGTGAAGTGGCCCGTTTGTACCGCATTTTGACCAATGCAGAAGATGATTTGATTCGATATAATGTGGAAAAGCGCATCATTAACTATACTGACCAAACAAAAGAGTTGGCATCATTGGATGCAAGATATCAAACCGACTCTAATGATCGTTTTTTGCATCAGCAAACTACACGGGCATTGATGGATTATTTAGAGCGTCAGTTAGGAGACCGAGCAAAGATTGTGAGAGCTAATAAAGAATTCACAAACCAGGTTACAGATATTTCCCGCATCCAATCTCGTATCTCTAACTTAAAATTGATGAGTAGCGAAGGCGGTAGTGGTGTTGAAGCACAACAAGAATTAGCAAAAGCCGAGCGTATGCTACAGGATGCGACAGGAAACGTGAGAGGACTTGTAAAAGACATAGAGGCTGGAAGCTATAGCACAGAGACAGGCGTCAAGGCAAATGATATGATCAGCCGATGGTTGGAACAGGTTTTATTACTTGAGCAAACCAAAGCAGAAGTAAAGGCTCAAGATAAAATACGAGAAGATATAGATCGTCAGATTCTCTATTATGCGCCAATTGGTGCAACTGTTGCTCGTAAGGATCGCCATATCAGTTTCATTGAGGGCAACTATATGGAAATGTTGAAGGCGCTGAATGCTGCCCGTCTTCGCCAGAAGAATCTGCAGATGACAACAGCTACACTTCGTGTATTGAACCCACCGATGTTCCCGATGAATGCACAACCAACCAATCGTATCATGATTTTGTTGGGAGCATTTATGTTGACGTTTGCATTAACGGCTATGTACTTCTTCATCGTCGAATTACTGGATCGTACCTTACGTGACCGTATGCGTTCAGAACGTATCACCAAGATTCCTGTCATGGGTTGTTTTCCGAAAGAAAGTACCCTACGTTACCGTCGTTTCAATAAGACTATTGCCGATATGGCCATGCGTCAACTCAGCAAGGCGCTGCTTCCAAACTTCAAGGATGGCCAACAGAACGTGTTGAATCTGCTTTCAACAGATGCTGCTAATGGTAAAAGTTATATTGCTCAGGAATTGGAAAACTATTGGATTTCCATTGGTCTCCAAGTACGTCGTCTGACTTACGATGAAGACTTCTTGGCTGAAGACAGTCGTTTCATCATGGCAAAAGAAATCAAAGACATTTGTCCAGACTTACTGCCTAACGAAATTGCTATTATCGAATATCCCAATTTAGATGATCACTCTATTCCATCTGCTCTATTAAATATGGGAACGATTAATCTGATGGTAACTCGTGCAAATCGCACCTGGAAAGATGTGGATCAAAAAGCATTGAAAGTGTTAGAGTCTCAATTGGAGAATAAGAACTCCCTCTTCATGTACTTGACGGAGTGTCAGCGCTATGCAGTTGAAGAATTCGTGGGGCAGTTACCTCCTTATACTAAGTTTAATAATTTTATATATCGTATGTCTCAAATGGGCCTGACAGCTGTTGAAAATAGTCATGCAAAATAATGGTCAGAAAAGTTTATTCCAATAGAATATCCGAATATACCCATGAGAACGGAGGAAGAGTATTATTGCTCTTTCTCCTATTTTTGCTTAGTTTGTACTCTTTTAAGAATTCTGGACTCACAGGTATGGCTATGGTATTGGCCATTCCAATCTCAATAGTGGCTGTATACTTAGCATTCAGCTATAGAATGTTCTCTTTTTGGATGCTATTCATCATTAACTATTTTGTTATGTTTCTGCAGAGAGAAGGGGCAATGCCTCTTCCAGCTTCATTACCCAATGAGTTGATTGAAATAGTCCTAATTGCTATTGCTATAATAGATTTACGAGAAACGCACTTTGAGAACTTAGCTAACCTGATGACTATTGGCGTATTAGGTTGGTGTGCTTTTTGTTTAATTGAGATCTTTAATGACACCTGTGGTTTGGGCATGAATGTCAATGCTTGGTTTACCGGTGTTCGTCTGATGGCTTTCCAACTGCTATATGCAGTGATCGTCTTTGCATTATATATGAACACCCCCCAACGAATCAATCAACTGCTAAAAGTATGGGCGATATGTGCACTTTTTTCTGTTTTTTGGTGTTGGAAACAGAAAAATATAGGTTGGGATGCAGCAGAAATGCATTGGCTCTATGCCGAAGGTCATGCAAAACAGCATATGGTAAATGGTATAACAAGATATATTGGAACCTTCACAGATGCAGCCAATTTTGGCATCCATATGGCTTGTTCATCAGTTATGTTCTATATCATTGCAATAACCAACAAAGTAAAGAAATTCAAAGTTTTCTATGGAATTGTAGGAACTATAACAACTTGGGCTATGTTCCAATCAGGAACCAGGACTGCCATCTTCTGCATGATGGCAGGATTCATAGTTTTCTTAGTTTTATCTAAATCTGTAAAAATAATAGTACCAGTTTCTATCGTTTTCGGTTTATTTTTTGGCATGCTCATATTTACAAATATTGGTCAAGGCAACAACCAAATTCGCCGTATGCGCTCCGCCTTTAATCCAGAAGACGCCTCAGCAAATGTTCGTACCATCAACAAAGCCGCCATCTCGAAATATATGAAAGACGCGCCTTGGGGCATTGGAATTGGCATTTTTGAAAGTAATATTCCTGCATGGAACAGATACAAAATTGTTTCTCAAATCCCTCCTGATTCTGAGTATGTATTTATTTGGGTAAGAACTGGATGGATAGGAGTAACATGGTTTACAATATGTAATCTCATGATTCTATTGGCAGGATGCTTTACTGTTTTTAATAAGTTAAAAAACCGTTCATTAATGGGAATTGGAGCGGCTTGGTGTGCTTCATTTTTAGCTCTTCATTTGGGTGGATATGCCAATCAGGTTCTGATGCAGTTCCCCAATATTGTCATTTTCTATGGAGGAATGACTACAGTTTTTCTTTTACCTGGAATTGCCAAAGAATACGAAATTTACGAAGCTAAAGAATTAGAGAAAGAAGCAGAAAATAAACGCATCAAATTAGAAAAGAAACTTGCAAAACGAGTGTAAATTATCCATCATCACAATCAATTACAATGGTTTAAATGATACCTGTGAATTGATTGATTCTATCCCCTTCAACAATGATCTGGAGGTGATAGTGGTGGATAATGCATCTAATAAAGACGAAGCAAGTGTCATTTCTGGCAAATATCCACATGTTAAAGTTATACGCAACCACCAAAACTTAGGCTTTGCAGGTGGCAACAACATAGGCATTCAGGAGTCAAAAGGGAAATACCTTCTTCTGATCAATAATGACACCTATTTTAAAGAATACAATATTGACGTTCTTATCAAACGGTTAGAAAGTTCTGACAAGATTGGTGTTGTCTGTCCAAAACTTAGATTCTCATGGGGCAAAAAAACAATACAGTTTGCAGGTTATACCACCTTATCAAACATCACAGTTCGAAACCAAGCAATTGGATTTGGCGAAGATGATCATGGGCAATATGATACAGCCCATCCCACACCCTATGCACATGGTGCAGCCATGCTAATTAAACGGGAGGCCATTGACAAAGTGGGATTGATGCCTGAGTGTTTCTTTCTATATTACGAGGAATTAGATTGGTCGATGATGTTTACCCGAACTGGTTTTGAAATATGGTATGATCCAGCCTGTACAGTTTACCACAAAGAAAGCCAGGCAACAGGCCAGAACAGTCCACTTCGCACATACTATATCGTTCGAAATCGCCTTCTGCTGGTTAAAAGAAACTGGTCAGGTGTTACAAAATACCTATCCTATGCCTACCTATTAGGAGTTGTCAGCCTGCGAGACATCCTTAAATATGTCCTGACAGGCAAATGGGAGCTTCTTAAAGCAACCACAAATGGTTTGCATGATTTCTATAATAATCAATTCTCCGCTCGACTTTGTCGCTTATATGAGCACTAGTGAGTCTTAAGAAATTTTAAATAATTAAACTGATGGATTTTTGGCTAATATTATTCATATTTGATTGGATTCTGTTCGTCATTATAGCAGGCACAGTAATATACTTAGGTATTTTTGCTGTCGCTGCACTCTTTCATAGCAAACCGAATATTCCCAAAGCAAAAAGGATGAATCGTTTTGTGGTTCTGATTCCTGCCTATAAACAGGATAAAGTCATTGAACAGACCGTCCTTTCTGTCTTAAGTCAGGCCTATCCGCAACGTATGTTCGATATCACCGTTATCTCGGATCATCAGGATGAGCTAACCAATATGCGATTAGCCCAATACCCAATTACCCTGCTAACCCCCAACTTTGAGGAGAGTACCAAAGCCAAGTCACTCCAATATGCGATATTAAATCTCCCGGAATTCAAAATCTATGATGCCGTTGTCATCTTAGATGGAGACAATATTATTGAGCAAGATTTCTTGGATCAAGTTAATGATGCTTATGAGATTGCTGCCACAAAAGCTATTCAGACACATCGTATCTCAAAGAACAGAGATACGGCAGCAGCCCGGATGGATGCTATTTTTGAGGAAATCAACAATGCGATCTTCCGTCGAGGCCATATCAGTTGTGGTCTTTCAGCAGCATTAGCGGGGTCTGGAACTGTCTTTGATTTTAACTGGTTCAAGGTTAATGTGATGCGTGCCAAGACTGCAGGCGAAGATAAAGAACTTGAGGCTTTACTGATGCGTCAGGATATCTTTGTGGATTATTTCGATAATATCTATGTTTATGGAGAAAAGAAACGAACCACAACAAAACTAAATGAACAACGAGGCCGTTGGGCAACTCAGCAATATAGTAATCTTATACGTAATATCAGATTCTTGCCTAGTGCATTATACAGAAAGCAATACAACCTGGCAGACAAACTGATTCAATGGATGCTTGTACCGAGAACCAACATGATTGGCATCATAATGGTCATGTCTGTTGTCCTACCTTTTATATATTTAACAATGGCCATCAAATGGTGGATATTAGGTTCTCTTACTTTATTCTTCTTTGCATTAGCCACACCTGATTATCTGGTTGATGAGATGTGGGACAGAACCTTTCTGCGCTCACCATTTGTCAGCTTATGGAAAATGTTCAACATTAGAATTCATAAAAAGTCATGATTTGGACCATTATACATATTTTAGAAATCACACTGTGGTTGATAATATCTTTCTCAGTCTTTTATGTGGCATTCTTTGCCATCATCTCCCTCTTCTATGAGAAAGAGGATCATATCGCGATTCACGCAGCGGCCCTATATAATAGAATGGGACGTTTCTTGATCTTGTATCCTGCCTATAAAGAAGATCGTGTTATCATCAATGCTGTGGAACAGTTCCTCCTTCAGAAATACCCTTCAACCCATTATACGGTGGCAGTTATTTCAGATCACATGCAACCTGAAACCAATGAACAATTAAGCAAGATGCCCATCACCCTATTGACACCTTCTTTTGAAAAAAGTTCAAAGGCAAAAGCCATGCAATACGCTATCAATGAGGTGAAAGGCGAATATGACAATGTGGTTATCTTGGATGCAGACAATGTGGTACGTCCAGATTTTCTGGAACAACTGAACGTCCTTTGCTCAATTTATGATGTCATTCAATGTCACCGTTGCGCCAAGAATGCCAATAATGATGTGGCCGTCCTGGATGGGGCAAGCGAAGAGATTAACAACACCTTATTCCGAAAAGCACATAACCGTTTAGGGCTTTCGTCTGCACTCATAGGTTCTGGTATGTGCTTTAGCTATGATCTGTTCAAGAAAAACGTCTTCCAACTTTCTACAGCAGGTGAGGATCGCGAAATGGAAGCCCTCCTACTCCATCAGGAGGTCTTTATCAAATATGCTCCAGATATCCATGTCTTTGATGAGAAGGTCAGCAATCAGGACAATTTCCAGCGTCAACGTATGCGTTGGATGACGGCACAAGTCCAGAGTCTCTTAAGTAATCTGCCCAAGATTCCAAAAGCATTCATTCATGGAAAAGTAAATTTTATCGACAAAACTATCCAACAGGCCTTGATTCCACGTTCGATTCTAATTGTATTGTTAGCAGGCATTTCTGTCTTAATGACAGTGCTATTCCCAGAATGGTGCGAGAAATGGTGGATTCTCTTCGTTATTTTAGCTTTATCTCTGTTTATAGCCATCCCAGCTCCTTTGCGATTCAGCTCCTTTGCCAAGGTTTTAGCTATTCCCGGATTGGTATTACGAATGCTAAAGAACATACTGCATATGGACCACAAAAATACAGATTTTATACATACTCAACATGGATAGCTTATGAGTAATATTAAGATTTTCATCTGCGCCCATAAAGAAGTGCTACTACCGAAGCACCCTTATTTCCTACCAATTCAGGCAGGAGCTGCTTTACGCGACCATATTAATGGTTATCAACCCGACGACGAAGGCGATAATATATCTCTCAAGAATCCACATTTCTGTGAGTTAACCTGTCACTATTGGGCGTGGAAGAATCTAAAGAACGTAGATATTATAGGCCTTAACCACTATCGTCGCTATTTCGACTTTACCAGGACATGGCCTCAATTCTCTGCGGATAAGCATTTTATATCTACAAATACTTTTCTAAAACAAGAATACAAATTCCCTAATCTAGAAAAGTTATTATCCAAATACGATATTATTCTTCCTGTTGCACGTCATTGGCGTGTGAGTAATACTAACCAATACGGAGATTATCATATTGCCAAGGATTGGGAAATGCTTCGCCAGATAATTAAGGAACGTAGTCCCCAATATATTCCTGCATTTGAAAAGACAATGGATCATAGCAACAAGGCTGTTGGTTACAATATGTTTATCACACATTGGAAACATTTTGAAGCCTATTCAGAATGGCTCTTCGACATCCTTTTCGAGGTAGAACGCCGAGTACCACCTATCGACGACCCCATCCAAAGTAGGATTTATGGATATATGAGCGAAAGGCTTATTAATGTTTTCTGTGAACATTATCATCTGCATATCAAGCATATACCGCTCATCATGCCACTTGATGATACATATAGAGGACTTAATATTGGTAATTGGCATGCCACTTACAGAAGGCTTATTAATGATTTATATTATGCAATAAATAGATGAGTGAGCGAGTTAGTAAAAGTATCAAAAATGCGG
>JAEEGL017139699.1_pt1 | contig 10595 bp, 9 predicted proteins | sample 9134231 | NCBI WGS metagenome assembly JAEEGL01 (sample SAMN16246548, study PRJNA631951) | gut metagenome | biome: gut microbiome; feature: rumen; material: fiber-attached | host: Bos | place: Iran: Karaj | collected 2018-10 | reverse complement strand
GGTGTTGATCGACGGAACGGATATCCGCGACCTCGATCAGGATTCCCTGCGGGGATGCATGACGGTCGTTACACAGTCCCCGTATCTGTTTCAGATGAGCGTCAGGGATAATTTCCGCATCGTGAAGCCCGATATGACGGATGAGGAAATGGTTGCTGCGGCAAAACAGGCCTGCATTGCAGACGACATCGAACGCATGCCGGACGGGTACGATACCATCCTCGGTGAGGGTGGCGTGAACTTATCCGGCGGGCAGAAGCAGAGACTTGCGATCGCAAGAAGCCTGCTGAAGGACAGCAGGATCCTGATTTTAGACGAGGCGACCAGCGCGCTTGATAATGTGACGCAGGATGAGATCCGCCGCGTCATTCAGAACCTGAGAGGAAAATGCACCGTGATCATGATCGCGCACCGGTTTTCGACGATCGTGGATGCCGACACGATCTATTATGTCGGGGACGGAAAGATCCTTGCGCAGGGGACGCACCGGGAACTGATGCAGCAGTCGGAAGACTACAGAAGTCTGTATACGATGGAAGCCGGATCCCGGTAAATTTGACCGGCGTTTCATGGAGAATCTGCCATGCGTAAAAAAAACATCTCACTCTTCCTTCTTTCTCTGCCGACGGCGATCTGGTATCTGCTGTTTTGCTATCTGCCGATCTTCGGCATTGTTCTTGCGTTTAAAAGATACCGGCTCATCCCCGGAAAAAGTTTTGTTTACAGCCTGTTTGCAAGCGAGTGGGTGGGCATTGAAAATTTCCGCTTTCTGTTTCTGAACCCGCAGATGGGGCGGATCGTAAGAAACACCCTGTCTTATAATCTGATCTTTCTGCTGCTCGGAACGGTCATTCCGATCGCGCTTGCCATTGTCCTTTCGATGCTGGATTCGAAGAAAGTGCAGTCCGTCTTTCAGATGAGCGCGCTGCTTCCCCATTTCCTTTCCTGGATCGTGGTCAGTTATTTTGTCTTTGCATTCCTCTCAACGGAGCGGGGGATCGTAAATGCGTTCCTTTTATCCGTCGGACTGGATCCGGTCAATTTTTACCAGCAGCCGAGCGCATGGCCGGTGATCCTCATCATCGTACAGCTGTGGAAAACGGCAGGATACACCATGATCCTTTATTATTCCTATCTGCTGTCGGTGGATCAGGAACTCTATGACAGCGCGGTCGTGGACGGCGCAAGTCTATGGCAGATGATCCGGTATGTGATCCTCCCGCTGCTTGGACCGATGATCATCGTTTTGACCCTGCTGAATCTGGGACATATCCTGTCAACGGATTTTGGCCTGTTTTATCAGGTCACGAGGAATTCCGGATCTATCCTTGCGACCACGGAGACCATTGATGTGTTTGTGTATAAGGCGCTGATCGATCAGTCCAACTTCGGGTACTCTGCTGCGGCGAGCCTGATCCAGAACGGGATCGGCGCGATCCTTTTGATTTTGGCAAATTACGGGATCAAAAAGATCGATCCGGACAGGGGGATCGTATGAGGATCGGGAAGAAGGCAAATCTCATATTGAGCGCAGGCATGATGCTGCTTTCCGTGATCGGCATGATCCCGGTGCTCCTGGTGATCATGGTGTCATTTTCTTCGGAGGGATCGATCGCAAGAGACGGGTACCGGTTTTTGCCGGCTGTTTTCTCGACGGAAGCTTACCGGTATCTGTTTGAAAACCTCGGCGGGATCTTACGGTCGTTTGGGGTGACGCTTTTCGTGACGGTGACAGGTTCCCTGTTGTCGCTCTTTCTGATCGCGACCATGGGGTTTGCGATCAGCAGAAAAGAATTCAAGCTCGGAAAGATCTATGCAGTCCTGATCATCCTGCCGATGTTTTTCTCCGGTGGACTGGCGGCAAGCTATGCGGTCAACACGCAGCTTCTGGGGCTAAAGAATACGATCTTTGCGCTGATCCTTCCGTCTGCCTGCTCAAGCTGGTATATCCTGATCATGAGGACCTATTTCAGGGAGAGCATTCCGGAGGAGGTCCTGGAGGCTGCGCAGATCGACGGCGCTTCTTTTTTCGCGATCTTTGGCCGGTTCGTGATCCCGATGTCCAAACCGATCCTGGTCACGATCGGTCTCTTTGAAGCATTTGCCTATTGGAACACCTGGTACGATGCACTGCTCTATATCGATTCCGGGCACAGTTCTCTATATCCGCTGCAGTATTTATTGTATATCATGCAGTCGAAAGCGGAGTTCGCCTCTTCTTCGCAGAACGTGACCGGCGTGATCGAAAAGATCCCGACGGAGTCATTCCGCATGGCGCTGGTCGTTTTGATCATCGCCCCCATCCTCGTGACCTATCCCTTCTTTCATAAGTTTTTCGTGAAAGGCCTGACCTCCGGCATCGGAAAATGAGCCCTTGGGGACGGGGTCAGTGGTCCATTTGGGGACGGGGTCAGTGGTCCACTATGAGATATCGATCCTCCTTTCAGAACAAAATCTCAAAAAAATCAAAGAAAAATATTGCAAATCGCTCTGACAGCCCATATAATTAGCTTAATGCGTCAAAGCGTTGAAGCGTCAAAGCATTGAAGCGCCGATGCGCAGGGAGGAGTGTGCCGGCTGATCCGGCAAATAAAAGCTAAGGAGCGATATTATGAAAAACAAGATGAGAAAACTGGTGTCTTTATCTCTGGCGGTATCTGTTGCAATGACGATGGCTGCCTGTGGAGTCGGCGGAAGCGCACAGAGCGTGGAACCGGCAGCAGCGGAAACTGCAGAAGCGGCGGATGCGGCTGAAACCGTTGACCCTTCGGAAACGGATGCGCCTGCGCAGCAGGAGGAAGGCAACGAAGAGGCGGCAAAGGACCACTATATTGTCGGGATCTGCCAGCTGGTGCAGCATGTGGCGCTCGATGCGGCCACACAGGGATTTAAGGATGCGATCGTCGAAAAACTCGGCGAGGATGCTGTGACTTTTGATGAACAGAATGCGGCGGGCGACAGCGCGCAGTGTACGACGATCTGTACGGGGTTTGCTTCGGACGGCGTGGATCTGATCCTTGCAAATGCAACGCCGGCACTTCAGGCTGCTGCTTCTTCAACCACCGAGATCCCGGTTCTCGGTACATCGATCACCGAATACGGGGTTGCACTTTCGCTGGATGATTTTAACGGAACAGTAGGCGGAAATATCTCCGGCACTTCGGATCTTGCGCCGCTTGACCAGCAGGCAAAGATGATCGAAGAACTTTTCCCCGAGGCAAAAAACATCGGGATCCTTTACTGCTCGGCGGAAGCCAATTCGGTATATCAGGCCGATACGGTAAAAGCGGTTCTCGAGGCGGACGGTCTCAAAGTAAATGTCTATACGTTTGCAGATTCCAATGATGTGGCAGGGGTTACCCAGTCCGCATGTGATGAGAGCGACGTTCTTTATATTCCCACAGACAATACGGCCGCTTCCTGCACGGAGGCGATCAACAATGTGGCGCTTCCCGCGCTTGTACCCATTGTTGCAGGTGAAGAAGGGATCGCTAAGGGCTGCGGTGTCGCAACACTTTCGATCGACTACTATGAACTCGGAAAGACAACCGGCGAAATGGCTGTCAGGATACTGACGGGTGAGGAAGACATTGCTGCCATGCCCATAGAGTATTATAAAAATCCCGTAAAGGAATATAACCCCGCACTTTGCGAGAAACTCGGAGTAGAGATTCCGGAGGGCTATACGGCCATTCCGGAAGAATGATCAACAGGAAAAGAGAAACTTATGGATATTACAGCTTATTTTCAATCTTTGACACCGCTGTCGCTTTTGAACCGCCTGCCGGCCGGCATTGCGCAGGGGCTGATCTGGGGCATTGTCGCCCTGGGTGTTTATATCACATTCCGCCTTTTGGACATCGCCGATCTTTCCGTTGACGGGACTTTTTGTACCGGCGGGGCGGTGACGGTCATGCTGATCTTAGCAGGGTGGAATCCTTATGCGGCTGTGGCCGTGGCGCTGCTGGCCGGTCTGATCGCGGGAGTCGTTACAGGGCTGCTTCATACGCTTCTCGGGATTCCGGCGATCCTTGCGGGGATCCTGACGCAGTACGCGCTTTATTCGCTGAACCTTGCGATCATGGATATGAAGGCCAATCAGGCTGTCAGCGTCGACAAGTTTGTGCTGATGCTGTCCTCGAGATATGTCAGTTACTCGATCATTGTCGGCGTCGTACTTGTGGCGCTGATCATAGCGGCGCTGTATCTGTATTTCGGTACCGAACAGGGGAGCGCCATTCGCGCAACCGGCTGTAACCAGCAGATGGCCGGTGCCAACGGGATCAACATCAAACTAATGAAGGTAATCGGCCTGGCCCTTTCAAACGGGATCGTAGCGCTGGCCGGCGGAGTCATGACGCAGTTCCAGGGATATGCGGACATTAACATGGGACGCGGCGCGATCGTGATCGGTCTTGCGGCGGTTATCATCGGAGAAGTGATCGGAGAAGCGCTGTTTCGGAAACGCATGAATTTTGCTCTGCGGCTTACGTTTGTTGCGCTTGGCGGCGTGATCTATTATATCGTTGTGGAGATCGTTCTCTGGCTCAAACTTGACACAAATTTCCTGAAGATGCTGACGGCTGTCATCGTTGCGATCTTCCTTGCCGTGCCTTATCTGCAGAAAATGAGCAGATCTTCATTCAAAAAAGCGGGCAAGAATGCGCAGCGGGCGCAGGACGACGGAAAGGAGGTCTGAGAAATGCCGGAGATCATGCTTGAGATCAAAGATGTATATAAAGCCTTCAATCCCGGGACGATCAATGAAAAGATCGCGCTTGACGGCGTAAACCTGACCCTGGAGAAAGGCGATTTTGTAACGGTCATCGGCGGCAACGGCGCCGGAAAATCAACCATGCTGAACGCGGTCGCAGGTGTGTGGCCGATCGATTCGGGAAGCATACAGATTGCCGGTATGAACGTAACGGGCCTTCCCGCATACAAGAGGGCTTCTCTGATCGGAAGGGTATTTCAGGACCCGATGACGGGAACTGCTGCGACCATGCAGATCGAAGAGAACATGGCGCTTGCTTTGCGCCGCGGAAGGTCACGTTCTCCGTTCAGACCCGGCGTGACACATAAAGAGCGGGACAGATTCAGGGAACAGCTAAAGATCCTCGATCTGGGTCTCGAAGACAGACTGACTGCCAAAGTCGGGCTCCTGTCCGGCGGACAGCGACAGGCACTCACCCTGCTTATGGCAACACTGCAGACACCCAGGATCCTGCTTTTAGATGAGCACACGGCCGCGCTTGATCCGAAAACGGCGGAAAAAGTTCTTGCCGCAACGGAAAAGGTTGTATCCAAAGACCATCTTACGACTTTGATGATCACTCATAACATGAAAGATGCCATTGCACACGGAAACAGGCTGATCATGATGAGCGAAGGAAGAGTGATCCTTGATATCCGTGGGGAAGAGAAGGCAAAACTGACGGTAGAAGATCTGCTTCATAAGTTTTCCTCCGTATCAGGGGAGGAATTCGCCAGCGATAAAGTACTGCTGTCTTAATGAGCCCTTGGGGACGGGGTCAGTGGTCCACTTTCAGATCAGCTGTTTAGCGGCAAGCGTTTCACGCATGATCGTAAACCACGACACCGTCTCCTCGTTTTCAGACTGAAAGGCCAGAAGTTTGTCCAGGTATCCCTGTTCTTTTACGATCCGGATGCTGATGGGGAAGACAAGTTCATGGACCAGACTGATATGGCTGACGAGCGTATCTGCAGGCGTCTTACGAACGGACCGGAGGATCGCGTGTCCTTCCAGAAAGTTTTGTTTCACGGCATCGGAAACGGCCGCCTGCTTCATTTCGCTTTCCGGCACATTATAGATATCTTCGAAAGGCGTTTCATAATTGACGCGAAGGATATCGATCTTATCCGCATCTCTTAAGATATTGCAGTAAGTTCTGCAAGGTTCTTTGACTGCATCATCGATCCGGAATCGGTTATGATTTCTGATCGCTGTTTCCAGAATTTCTACATGATCCTGCTCAAATGTCCCGAAAGAATCCAGAAGCTTTTCTTGAAACAACAGATCTGCGCCGAATGTGGCATGATCCACAGAATCCGCATCCGAGAAGGTGTTGTATCTTCTGACCTGCTCGAAGCGCCCGATGTCATGCAACATGCCGGAGAGCCAGCAAAGGTCACGGTCCGTACCGGGAAGTGATTCGGCAATGCGCTCGCACAGATCGGCGACACGGTACGTGTGGTCGATCTTCAGCCTGATCTTGGGGTCCGAAACTTGATACTGGCGGGTATATGTTTCAAAGGCCTGTTCGACAGCCTTGCGGTTGATGCGTTGCATGTCATTTTCCTCCCATGAGCGGAACAAAGGTGTATATATGATAACACAAAATGAGCCCTTGGGGACGGGGTTGGGGGCTCATTGTCGACTTTAAGTTTTACAATGGACCACTAACCCCGTCCCCAAGGGACCACCAAGGGCGCACAATTGCAGATGCTATAAGGGTGGTTTTATGGTAAAATTGTTATCAGTTATTCAGTGAAAGGAGAAGGGTGATGAAATACAGAATACTCGGCAAGAGCGGCCTGAAAGTCAGTGAGATCGGGTTCGGGGGTGAATGGCTTGAAAGACATGAGGAAGAGGAATCCGTTGCGTTGTTAAAATACGCAAACAGGAAGGGCATCAATATTGTAGATTGCTGGATGCCGGATCCGAAATCCAGAGACATCATCGGCAAAGCCATGGAGGGATGCCGGGATTCCTGGTATGTGCAGGGACATATCGGCTCCACCTACCAGAACGGCCAGTATGTCAGATCAAGAGACATGAAGTATGTGCGCCCCGCGTTTGAAGACCTCTTGACAAGGCTTCGCACGGACTATATCGATCTTGGCATGATTCACTACATCGATTCTTTGGAAGAATGGAATACCGTCATGAACGGACCGTTTATCGAATATGTCCGACAGTTGCACGAAAAAGGGACGATCCGTCATATCGGCCTTTCCACGCATAATCCCGTGATTGGGAAGCTTGCCGCAAAGACCGGATTCATCGAAATGATCCTCTTCAGCATCAACCCTGCATTTGACATGCGGCCGGCCACAGAGGATCTGGATACCATGTGGGACGGATACGATCCGAAGTTTTCCGGGATCGATCCCGAAAGAGCAGAGTTCTATCAGCTTTGTGAGGAGAACAACATCGGCCTTACGGTCATGAAGGGCTTCTTCGGCGGCGCTTTGCTGAGCAGGGAAAGATCTCCGTTCGGTGTAGCGTTTACTCCCGTACAGCTGATCCACTATGCATTGACAAGACCGGGCGTATCTTCGATCCTGTGCGGATATGATACGAAAGAACAGGTGGATGCGGCGCTTGCCTATGAGATTGCATCGGATGATGAAAAAGATTATGCTACCGTGATCGCGAACGCGCCGCTGCATTCCTACAAGGGACAGTGTACATACTGCGGACACTGCAAGCCCTGTCCTGCGGATATCGATATCGCCATGGTAAACAAGTTCTACGATCTTGCAACGATACAGAGAAGCGTTCCCGAAAGTGTGCTGGAACACTACAAGGCGCTTGGCCACACCGCATCGGAATGCATCGGCTGCAAAGGGTGCGAGAGCAGATGCCCGTTTTCGGTTGAGATCGCAGACAGAATGGAGAAAGCAGCAAGTCTGTTCGGCTGCTGAAGGAGAAGAGATGACAGACTATGCAATGCTTATAAAACAGGCTGAAGAATTGTTAAAAGACTGTCCCTGGGAGATCACCGGTTACGCAAACCTTTCCGCGCTTATATTTGCTTCCCTGGAAGACATCAACTGGGCGGGGTTTTACCTGATCCGTAATGGCGAGCTGGTGCTCGGTCCTTTTCAGGGAAAGATCGCGTGCACGCACATTCCCGTCGGAAAGGGTGTCTGCGGTACAGCGGTTCTGGAAAACAGGATCGTGCGCGTGGAAGATGTACATGCGTTTCCGGGCCATATCGCCTGTGACAGCACATCGGAATCAGAGATCGTCCTGCCGATCCATAAGGATGGAAAAGTCATCGGTGTCCTGGACATCGACAGTACGAAAAAGGGGCGATTTTCACAGGAAGATGAAGCAGGACTTCACCGGATCGTCCAACTGATCGAAACCCAAAAATGAGCCCTTGGGGACGGGGTCAGTGGCTCATTTAGTCCCTTGAGGACGGGGTCAGTGGTCCATTTTTAGCAGCAGGATAAACTTATGCAGCGAGAACTGTTTGAAAGCATGTCAGTGCCAAAAGCATATCTGAAACTGGCGGTACCGGTTGTATTGGCAATGATCCTAAGCGTTGTCTACAACATGGTGGATGCCTGGTTTATTTCGCTTACGGGTGATGCGGATCTTGTGGCAGGGGTGTCCGTCTGCGCTCCGGTTTTTGTGCTCTCAATCGCGATCGGGGACATCTGGGGCCTGGGCGGAAGCTCTTTGATGTCAAGGCTTCTCGGCGAGAAGAAGGACCGGGAAGCCGGAAACGTATCCGCATTCTGCATGGGCGCCGCGGTCGCTTCGGGCCTGCTGTTCATGGCGCTGATGCTGATCTTTCATGAACCCATCCTGCATCTTCTTGGCTCCAATGAAGCTTCTTATCCGCATGCGCTGTCCTATTTTACATGGATCGCGATCGGCACGCCCTTCATTATTTTTACCATGATCCCGAACAATCAGCTGCGCACGGAAGGACTGGCCTCGTGGGGCATGTGGGCAGCGATCGCGGGAACCGTTGCAAATATCGCGCTGGATCCGGTGTTTATCTTTGCGCTCGGGCTGGGTGCGGGCGGAGCGGCGCTCGCGACAACGCTGAGCAATCTTTTATCGTGCCTTTTGTATGTTTTGGTCATTTGGAAAAAGTGTCACGTGATCTCTTTGAACATCACCAGGGCTTTCAGGACCGGCAGGCACGTGAAAGAGATCCTCAGGATCGGAATCCCGGCATCCGTTACGAATCTTGCAAACAGCCTGAGCATGATGCTTACCAACAGGGCACTTGTGCCTTACGGAAACGTACAGATCGCGGCAATGGGGATCGCCATGCGGATCAACATGATCAGCCAGATGACACTCATCGGCTTTGCGTTTGGCGGTCAGCCGCTGTTCGGATATACTTACGGCAGCAGGAACAGGGAGCGGTTTCAGAAAACGCTTCGTTTTGCGTATCTGCTCGAGGCCGGTCTCGGCATTGTGTTTGCCGTCATTCTTTATAGCCTCGCCCCACTTTTGCTGCAAAGTTTCATCAATGATGTCAAAGTGATCGAAGCCGGTACTGCGATGCTTCGCTTTATGCAGATCAGCGCGATCCTTGTCGGATTTTCACTGGTCACAACCTGCGTATGTCAGGCGGTTGGAAATGCGTTTGGCGCGCTGACGCTTTCACTTTCGAGACAGGGTGTTCTCTTTTTGATCGCGATCATACTGCTTCCCATGTGTTTTGGTTTTACGGGGATTTTGCTTGCGCAGCCGGCTGCCGATCTGCTTACGGGGATCATTTCAATTTTGATCATCGGCAGGATCCTGATGCATTGGGGGCAGGGGCGGGAGCCGGAACCCAAAGTGGACCACTGACCCCGTCTGTCAAGGTATTGCCCACTCCTTCGTTTGAGGCATCAGGGCTCCGTCAGCAAAGCTGACACCTCATGCCATACGTGGGCAGATCGTCGGAACAGATGCAGGTATGACTGCGTCATAGCTGTTCCGACTCCCAAGGGCTCAAAAAATGAATTGACAGCGGACTGAGACTTGTGGTATAAAACTGACATAATAATATAGCGATTTAAACCGATGAAGCGGAAGAAAAAGCATTTTGGCGCCGGAGACGGGAGTTTCCACAGAGAGTCCGGGATGGTGTGAGCCGGATGGTATGCGGGATGCGTGGAGAGATCCTTATATGGGCCGCTGAGGGCATGGGGAACAAAAATTCATTTTAAGTATCCATGACGTGGGGCATACGTCAGTTGCCGGGGATATGAAGGTATCCTGCTAAGTGCACGGGTCGTTCCGTGAATCAGGGTGGCACCGCGGATAGTGTAAGATTATTCGTCCTTGACAGTTTCTTTCTGTCGGGGATTTTTTTATTCCCGAAAACAGAAGGAAAACGAAGCAGTAAACCGTAAACAGGAGGATCCGGGCGGCCGGAGAATCCGAGGGACGCCGGCAAATAACCGGTGTTTCAAAACAAAAGGAGGACGAGAACATGATCAAAGAAGCAATCGTAAAAATCGTAAGCAAAGAGGATCTGACCTATGACGAGGCATTTACCGTCATGAACGAGATCATGAGTGGGGAGACGACGCCGACGCAGAATGCGGCTTTTCTGGCGGCGCTTTCGGCCAAGAGCGCAAGAGCCGAGACGACGGATGAGATCGCAGGATGCGCGGCCGCGATGCGCTCCCATGCGACCAGAGTGGAGACAGGCATGGAGGTCCTTGAGATCGTCGGAACGGGCGGCGACAATGCGGGAAGTTTCAACATTTCCACCACAACGGCGATCATCGCGGCGGCAGCCGGGATCAAAGTCGCAAAGCACGGGAACCGCGCGGCTTCTTCCATGTGCGGAACAGCGGACTGTTTGGAAGCGCTTGGTGTGAACATCGAT
>JAEEGL016540855.1_pt1 | contig 10595 bp, 11 predicted proteins | sample 9134231 | NCBI WGS metagenome assembly JAEEGL01 (sample SAMN16246548, study PRJNA631951) | gut metagenome | biome: gut microbiome; feature: rumen; material: fiber-attached | host: Bos | place: Iran: Karaj | collected 2018-10 | reverse complement strand
GAACACCAGTTTGATTCGTTCATTATTTCAGTCGTAAAGGAAGAGGAGCAGGTCAAAGACATTGAAATGAACTCTCCGAGCAGCTACATGAGAGATGCAGCGGATATGCTCCGCTATACCAAATATGAAAACTACGAATTCTGCGATACACCGAAAGAAATAAAGGAGTGGCGTCAAGAGGTTCACAGGTATGAGGTTATACTTGGCTTTGCGGAGCTGAAATACGATGACCAGTTCAACAGTGCCTGGGATGCATCCGAAGTCCTTAAAGCAAAGCTGTATGAGAGGTTCTACTCGCAATACCCGGATGTTTTGAAGGATATTCAGAAGTCCAGCTTCTCGGATATCGGTCGGAGGGCAGCAAAAAGCAAAAGCACAAAGCACTTGCCTCTTGAGATGTTTTCCTACCTGTCTTCGCTTATTAAAGACACCCGTGATACAGAAATCATTGATTTGATTTCATACTCTGGAAGCAAAGAATACTGTGAATACATGGTCGAGCATGTTAGTGTTCTGTGCCAGGTGTTGTCTGCTCATGAATATAGCGTAGATGAAATTATATCCCTAACCGACGTGATTTCTGCGCTTTACACGAACGAAAAGATTTGCGCGGTAAAAGAAGCTATCATGCTATGCTCCTCTTTGCTGGATAATTGCAGTGAGTCCAAAGGACGCAAAGCCATTGCTGAAGAAATTGAATACATCCTTGAACGGCTCAAGGAAGAATTGTTTTATCGTGTCGATGAAGAAACCTGCAAGATGCTCGGTCAGATATGTGAGGAGCTCCCTCTCAACAAAAAGCAGCTGAAGGCATATAACGCGGCCATGGAGAAAGTCAATATCTTTAAGGAAGTGAAGGCTTTTTCCGATGCACTCCTCACCGATGGAGAGAAAGATTATTACTACGGTCTGGAATGGAAATCGGCAGACAACGCTGTCTACCAGTTATTTGATTTGTGCTTGGATCAGCACAATCATCTTCCGATAGAAAAACTCCAGATGCTGCTTGATAGTGGTAACCTATCTCAATTTCAAATGCAGCTGATCCCTGCCGGTATCATTCCGCTGGCATTGTCGAATAAGTTCTTTGCGGAAAACCTGATTGATGACCTTTTCCTATTCTGCAAAGAAGAATCTGGCATTCGCACATTGCTTTTGAATCATCCGGACAGCGCCGCGCTTCTCGGGAAGATTTGTGCGTTTGCTTTGCCCTTTCCCAGAAAGGCCGGTCGGTGCTGCTGATCTCCACCGAACTGTACAGTGAGCTTTCGGCCTCTTTGAATGTCCAGATCAGAAAGGAAAAGAGCCTTGCCGCCATCACGGAAGGAAACGTATCTGTAAAGCAGGTTGTTCAGCAGGTGGACAACCTGCTTTTCGTTTTGGCTGTGCCGTATGACAACGACGCCTTCGATGGCGACATCTCCAGCAACTCGGCAAAAGAGCTTCTGGAGCAAGCATCGACCTTATTCGACAATGTCATTGTGGACTGTCAGTCCAGTGCTTGCAGCATCATCGCGGCGTGGGCGCTCCATCAGGCAAATGCGGTCGTAATGCTCACCGGAGCCTGCAGTTCCTCTGCCCTTTGGGATCTGTCGTATAAAAGGGCGATCCGGACCGAAAGCACCAAGCTGGTATATGTCTGCAGCCAGATTGCCAGCGACTTCGATTACCGCGCCCTGTGTGGCTGTATCCATGCCACACCCTCCGTATGGCTGCCACATTATCCCGATGCCAGGATGACGCAGGAATCCCGAAGAACCCTCTACGGGTCCAACAGCAGGGTCGGCAAAGACTATACCCAGAAAGTCGAAGAAATCTGCGAACTGCTGAAGGAGGGAGTGCAGGCATGATCATCTCCACATATGAGTTTCTCTCCATCCTTCAGGCAGCCGGTCCTATTGAGGAAAAGCATTCCGAATCATCCGGCACAGAATACCTCGCCGTTCTTGACTATGTCAGATCCACGATCGCGCAGAAACACGCCAATGAAATGTCTGCAGCCCTCGACAACGAAGCCGCTGCAAGGACGCTGAAAAGCCTGATCATGAAGTACACGACGGACTACATGTCCGGCGCGGACTTTGACCGTGAGGCTCTTGTCGAGCGAATCTACCAGGACATGGCGGGTCTCGGACTTCTGACCAAATACCTGTTCGATCCAAACATCGAAGAGATCAACATCAACGGGTATAACACGATCGAGATCATTCGCCCGGACCGCACAGATTACCTGTACGGTAAGGATGCTTTTGCCTCTCCGGAGGCGGCGCTCGACATCGTAAAGCGTATGGTCAGAATGGGCGGGAAACTGCTCGATGCTCAGTCGCCGCAGGTGGACAGCTTCATCGGCTCCGGTACCCGCATCAACGCAACAATCCCTCCGCTGATTCCCTCTGAATACGGCGTTGTCTCCTCCATTCGGAAACAGATCCGGCAGCGTATTACAAAAGACGCGATTGTGAATGCCGGAACCGCGACCGAGGACATGCTGGACTTTCTGGTCATGTGCCTTTGCAACCACGTCTCCATCGGTCTGGCCGGCGCAACCGGCAGCGGTAAATCTGCGCTGCAGTCGTTCCTTTTGAACGAGTACATCACGACGAATGAGGATTACAACAACCGTGTTTATCTTGTCGAGGACACGCAGGAACTGAACCTTCTGAATTACGACGTCGCAAATGATCGGCCTGCACGCATAATCCCCATGCTCACTTCGGAGGGACCCGTAAAGGTTACGATGGGTGATCTGGTCAAAGGCGCTCTGCGCTACCATCCCAACATCATCGTCCCCGCAGAGGTGCGCGATGAATGCGTTTTCGAAGCGATGCACGCCGGCGAAAGCGGTCATACCATTCTCACCTCGTTCCACGCCGACAGCGCCAGAGACGGGTACAGTCGTCTGCTTTCGCTTTGTCACATGTCCAATACATCAATCAGGGATGAATTGCTGCTCGATGAGTGCATCCGGGCATGGCCGATCATGGTGTTCCAGCGTCAGCTGAAGGACAACACCAGAAAGCTGATGGAAATCTTCGAGGCAACCGGCCAGAAATACGGTCAGGTCAAAGGGAATATGCTCTTCCGCTTTGTGATCGAGAACACGGTTCGGGACGGGCATGGTCGTGTCACAAAGGTCGAGGGCCACCATGAGCAGGTTGGGAACATCTCGCCCCGTCTCTATCGCCGGTTTCTGGATAACGGTGCGCCCGAAGAGTATCTCAAGCGGCTCTTCCCCAACGTCGTACCGGAGGATAGCTGATGAAAACGATCTATGTGTATTTCGCGGTTTTCGTTTTGCTTGTAGCGTCCGCTGTCTGCCTGCTGCGGTTAGATAGGAGTATTGTCGGATCAGCAAAGGCTTTTCTGGATCGGCAGGCAAAAGCACGGGGTTTCAAAAAGCAGAGCAAAGTAAGCCAATGGCTGAAAAGCAGGATCGCAAAATGCTGCGAGCTGATCACCGTCAGCAATATGCCCTTGGCATTCTATTGCCTTCTGTCACTTGGCTGTGGTTTTGGCGGATATGCTGCCGGCAAAATGATCTTCTCGTCGTTCCCGATCGCGCTCGCCGTAGCCACCTTCGGGCTTATCGCACCGCTGCTCTTTTTCGGATTTAGGCAGACTAAAGCCCATAATGCATGGCTGGGCAGGCTCGCCTCTTCGATGATGATCCTGTCGAATTCCTATGTGAGCACGGAAGACTTCATTGTATCTGTACGGGACAATCTGGATACGCTGGATTACCCTGCTCCCTTCAGGGAGTTTCTGACCTACGTCACCTACATGGACAGCGATGTCAAGGCCGGCCTGCGAAGACTGGATGAGCAGATTCACAATCCGTATTTTTCTCAGTGGATCGACGCGCTGATTCTCGCGCAGGATGATCGTTCTCTGAAATACACCTGCATATCTGTCGTTGATTCCATGCATGATGTCTTGCAGGTCCAGGCAGAATCTGATGCGGCAATGTATGCGGTCTGGCGAGACTATCTGCTGACACTGGTCCTCATTTTCTCCGTGCCGCTGGTATTCAAATTCACGCTGGCCGATGCCTATGTAACGCTCACGACATCCATGGTAGGACAGGGTCTGTTTATTCTTCTGCTGATATCGGTGTTCTACTCGGTGCTTCGCGCCTTGAAGATCAATCGACCGCTGATGATGTAAGGAGGAATGCGTATGATCCTTTATTTACTTGTAGCCATCCTCCTCGGCATGGGCGCATGGGCCATCGTGAGTTCGGCTGTTTTTCATGAGCATTCTCTGGTTGGTCGGGCTTCGATCCGCTCCATTGAACGATGGCAGAAAGGAAAGCAGGAGATCTGGGATTCCCCAATTGTGCGAAGAATCATTGCCGGGATCTCGAGGTTCGTGTTCCTTGATGATACCGCCGAAGAAACGCTCAGCGGCCAGCTGTCCCGCGCCGGACTTAATCTCACACCACAGCAGTATTCGGCGAGAAAGTATCTCGTTATAGGGTTAGGCATCGTCGCAATCGCAATCTGCGCCTCGGCAAAATTCTGGATCGGAGTAATCCTCTCAGCACTGGTGGCGGGGTACGCACTCATGGCTCAGCGGGACAAACTCCTGAGCCGGATTCAAAAGCGGGACGAAGAGATTGCAATGGAAATGCCCCGTTTTGTACGGACGATGTGCCGGACTCTTCGCTCGAACAGAGATATCTTCTCTGCGCTTCAGTCCTACCGTAAGGTAGCTGGGCCGACCCTCGGCGCAGAGCTGGATAGTCTTATCGCCCACATACGCACTGGCGGTACAGCCATTGCGCTCCAACAGTTTCAACGCCGAATCGGAACCGATTCGGCGTTTCGTCTTTGCAGCACGCTGCAGGAAATAGATCGAGGGATTGATCAGACCGGAACGCTGGAATACCTGGCGGACGATATGGCGCGTCAGGCAAAACTCAACATTCAAAAGGCGCTCTCTACCCGACCCGCCAAAATGCGCCGGACATATCTCCCTGCGGTCGGCGTCTGCATCATCATGATTTTTTATGTACTCATCGTGTTCGTCAAGAACCAACTCAATATTCTATTTTAACAGGAGGATACAAAAATGAAGAGTATGCTTATGTCTTATCGGCAGATGGTTTTCATGGCCATCTGCAGCATGGTAATGGCGGTCGTCAGCGAGATCACGGCTGTCGCCAATTACTATCTGGACGGCCTTTGCTGCATGTTCCCCAAGCTGCAGGATGTCCGTGGTGATCTGGCCACCAACACCATCGGCGCAATCATCATCGCCGTCGTGATCATCGGCCTGCTTGTCGTTGCTATCAACGCCTTCTTCCCCGGTTTCTTCACCAACATGTTCAACTCCATGCAGAACAAGCTCAATGCGAACTGGTAAGTGGAGGCTGCAACACAGATGAACACCGGATCGAACACGCGCTGGTAAGGTGAAGAGCATGGCAGCGTCGAAAACGATTCGCAGATTCCTGCGCCAGAAAAGCGGAAGCTCAGCGGCAGAGTTCGTTGCGACGGCTGCCATGCTGATTCTTATCTTTGCGGTGCTCTTGTCTGCGCTCATTTACGTCACGGAATTCTACAGTGCCACATACATTTGCCGCCGCGTCGTGCGAACCATCGAGGTCAACGGCGAATACGATGAGTCCTACATTCGCACTCTTGCAAATGACCTCGGCGGAACGGCCTTGGAAAACATGAGGATCCAGGTTGATGCTCATTACTTCCGAGGCCATCGCATACAGCTGCGCGATGAGTTTGTTGTGCATCTGCAGGCAGTTCATCCCGTAAACATCCTGATGTTCGGTGGGCAGCCCGTTTCCATCCGCCTCCCGATCAGCATCCGCCTGTCCGGACGATCGGAGGTTTATTGGAAATGAGGAAACTGATCAATGGCAGAGAAGGAAGTGCGGCGATCCTGTTTTTCGGAATCACGCTCGCACTTCTGTTCAGCGCCTTTCTCATCATCGAAATGGGCTCCACATATGAAAGCTATGACTATGCGATGGATATTCTGCAGCGTTCCTGCAACAGCGCGGTGGAACGCAACATACGGGATGAGTATCGTGCGGATGGTATCTTGAAAATGAACACCTCGTCGGCTGACGCAGATTTCCGCGCTTACGTTGCCGCGGATATGCCATCCAGATATACAGTCACCATCGACTCCGTCTCATGCCGCGAAACACCGCCTTCCATGGAAGTCATCGGCAGTGTGCGCTTCCCGACCGTTCTCGCGCTCCACGGCTTTGAAACTCGCACATTCACTTTCAAAGTCCGCGCAACAAACTACGATCTGCATTAAGGATTCCGAACATGATTGAAAAAACCAGCATCCTGAATCTGCTGAATGCCGCCGCACTCCTGTACGGCGGCATCACAGATTACAAGCGAAGAGAAATCCCCAATATTGTCCCGATCTGTTTCCTTGTAACCGGACTGATATCCTGGAACTATTTCCTCAACCGGATCGCCTGTCTTCTTCTGATGGCGCTGGTCCTTTGGCTGGCATCGAAGATGACATCGGATATTCCCGGCGGAGATTTCAAGCTTCTCACGACCATGGCGTTTTGCTCTGGCCTTGCGTGGACAGGTATCTCTATGGCCATCGTCGGCGTCATGTTTGTCGTGATCACGCTCATTTCCAGAAGCCCTTGGAAACGCAGCATTCCGCTTTGTACTTATATGGCTTTCGCATACTTTCTAACCGGCAGATTATTATTTGCGGATATGCAATATTTCTCTGGCTTTCTTCTCCTTCATGTGGTATTTGTTTGGCTTGCAAAAAGGAACATGGACGAAAACGAAGAATTCAAGGAGGTAGACAAATGATCAAGAAAACCACCCGCGCACTTTGCATCGTCATGGTGCTCGGCCTGCTGCTCACCATGGGCGCATTTGCAGCAGAAGTACCCACTGCGCCCGAAGTCAGGGTGAATGGCACACTGGTATCGTTCCCGGATGCAGGGCCGTTCATCGATGAGAACAACCGGACCATGATTCCCGTCCGCTTCGTCGCCGAAAACCTCGGCGCACAGGTTACCTGGGATCAGACGTCAAAAACCGCTTCCGTCGAGAAGACCGGTACACTTGTGGAAATCACCATCGGCAACACTGAACTTCGTGTCATCAGAAACGGAAAAACCGAAACTGTGAAGATGGATACGGCGGCGGTGCTGAAGGACAGCAGGACCTACGTCCCCATTCGCTATGTCGCTGAGGCGCTGGGTGCCTTTGTGGACTACAGCGATACCTATCGCACGGTCGATATCTATTCCGAAGTGCTGACGCCGGAGCAGGTCAAAATGCTCCAGGCGCTTCCCTACACGAAGCCGACCGCAGCTGTTGGGTATGCGGAGGCGAAGCAGAGATTCGACGCTGAGGAAATGGAGTTCTTCTATGGCACCGGCAGAGAGACCTTTGGTACGTTCGCAAACGCCAGAGAGCATCTGTACCACATTGAGAATCTGACGGACGCAGACTCCTTCTACAGTGGCATGGTTGACAGCGCCATCAAAGCACTTTCCTGCAATACCGAGCACATGACTGTGCGGTTCCTTACGGATACATCTTGCATCTACCAGTCGGACAGCATGGATCTGCTGACCTGCGCGGTCAGAGGAATCGCTGAAGTCAATCTCATGATCAACCCTCAGAAGCTGGCCGGCGAGGAAACTGCATTCCTCTGCAGGCTCGGCTTCACGCAGCTGAATGTCGGCACGATGTACATCCCCGTGGATGCGCACATGAACACCACCAGCGGTCATGAAGGCACACTCAACACCATTGCTCCTGCGGGAGCTGCGTACTAATCCAAGGAGGGGTATTCATGAAACTGAAAACCAAATATCTTCGGGTAATCAGCCTGATCTGCGCAGCGGTCATCATGACCGCTGCGCTTTCTGTTACGGCATTTGCCGGCAGCAGTGTCGAGGATCAGATGGCGGCAAACAGCGCCGCCTGGTGGGTTGCCCACAATGCCGGCGACCAGGCCACCTGCGATGCACTTCACGCTGCAAATGTCGCACTGGCAGAGCAGGCGGCAAGTGGCGGTGGCTCGTCTTCGTATAACGCGGAGGCCGGCACCTGGAATATCTCGACGTCTTCGGGTAGCACGATTACGTCTTCCAGCGCCCAGGACGGAAAACAGTCCACTGCGACGTATACGACTACGACCAGCAGCGGCAGCGTTTCTTCGACCTCCACTGCAAGCTATAGCGATGCGTCGATTTATGCGTACTACGATTACGGCGGAACGAGTTCCGGACTGCAGACTTCGTACAACAACGCTGCAGCTGCCGTGACAAGCAGCAATGCATATGGCAGTACGGATGCACGGAACTCCGCTGCCGGCGAAGTCGCGGTTGCAAAGGCGCTTCTTGGACTGAGTAATTCCGAGGCCAACGCACTGCAGCGCGATCTCGAAGCTTCGAAGCAGGCTTACGACGTTGCCCAGACTGCATACAACAATGCCATCAGCCGTGGCGACACTGCTGCGGCGGATCGCGCAAGAGCGCAGATGGACGCTGCCCATGAAGCTGCAGAAGCCACCCGTGCCAAGTACAACTATACCGGCGATGTGCCCAGCAGCGAAGATGGCGGATACTATCACGGCGGCAGCGGTGGCTCTGGCGGCAGTGGAGGCAGCGGCGGCGGTTTCTATATCTCCACCGGGGTTACCGCGACGTATAAGATCACTTCTTCCTGCAATGAGGGCGGTACCATTTCTCCCTCCGGCACAACCAATGTCCGCAAGGGCCAGAGTCAGTCTTATACCATCGCTCCGAATGCCGGTTACCAGATCAAAAGCGTAACTGTTGACGGGGCGAACCAGGGTGCCATTGGATCCTATACTTTCAGCAATGTGACCTCGGCACACAGCATCACCGCCACCTTTGAGAAGAAAACCTATTCCATCACTGCCAGCGCCAGCACCGGCGGGTCTATCTCTCCTTCCGGGACGATCTCTGTGCAGCACGGTTCTTCCAAGACCTTCACTTTCACCCCGGCCTGGGGCTATAAGATCACGTCCGTCACGGTTGATGGCTCGAACCAGGGTGCTATCAACTCCTATACCTTCACAAATGTGACCGGATCGCACAGCATCTCCGTGTCCTTCGTGCCGTCCGGTGTGATCACGCTTGATCCGCCCACCACACAGAGCACCACGGGTGTGAATGTCGCCAGCGGTACCATCAAGAGTGGTTACGGGATCATCGCTTCCGCTCACGCCACCTACACCGACGTGACGGATGTTCGTCTCGTCATGTCTTACAACTTCGGTGATGGCGCCAAGACGGTTACTCTGGAGGAGACTGCTTCCGGGCGCTTTGAATTCCCGGTCAACGCAGCCAGCCCGACGCGAGCCCGGTGCGTGTATATCCCCGTGGCCACCGCTGACGGTTCCTACACGCTGACCTACACCATGACCGCAAAGAACGCTGCCGGCGAGACGCTGACGAAAACGAGCACCACCACGCTCACGGTCCAGGGCAGCATGTATGAGGATGATTTCACCGGCGATTCCTGATCCAAAAAAGCCACATTATTGGATTGGAGGCCCCGCTCACTGCGGGGTCTCCTCTTTTGCAGGAGGTGACAGCGGCACTTGTTTATCTGGGATTTCATAACAGAAAACATCCTCAATGAAATCATCGACTGGGCTTACGCTCAGCTCGTCGGTTTTCTCGGCAACTTCTTTGCGGAGATGGGCAACATGGGAGCAGAGCTTTTTTCGCTCCCTTGGGTGCAGAATGTCGTTTCGTTTTTCTCTTCCCTCGCATGGGCGCTCTATGGTACCGGCCTGGTAGTCGCCTGCTTTGAATGCGGTATCGAGTATGCCGGCGGGCGTGCCAACATAAAGGAAACTGCACTGAACGCCATCAAAGGCTTCCTGGCCGTCAACCTGTTTACCATCGTGCCGGTTCGCCTGTATGAATTATCGATCACGCTGCAGGCATCTATCACAACTGAAATCACCGGCTATGGCAGCAGGACCTTCGGCGAAGTCGCGTCAGAATCATTGGCAGATTTCAATGCCATAGAAAAGCTTAGTGAACTGGCTGCTTCGGAAGCTACCGGGGCAGTCTCGAACCTGCATGCGATCACCAGCGCCTTTATGGTTCTCTTCGTGCTGATCCTTATGGCATACGCGATTACAAAAGTGTTCTTTGCCAATCTGAAGCGCGGCGGAATACTGCTGATCCAGATTGCGGTCGGAAGCCTCTATATGTTCAGTGTCCCCCGTGGGTTCACAGATGGATTCATCATGTGGTGCAAGCAAATCATCGGGCTATGCCTCACAGCCTTTTTGCAGGCGACCATTTTGATAGCCGGCCTAATGGTCTTCAAGGATCATGCCATGCTGGGGCTTGGTCTTATGCTCTCCGCCGGAGAGGTTCCCCGAATTGCCGGGGCCTTTGGTCTTGACACAAGCACCAAAGCGAATATCACCAGCGTCGTATATACCGCGCAGGCTGCCGTCAATACCGGAAAGAACATCGCCGCTGCCGTTGCGAAATGATCTCCGGAGAAGAACCGGGAATTGTTCGTATTGCTTGCTTTTCCATTGATTCTTCATTGGGTTTGATAATGGCTTTACGTCACATTCTTCGG
>JAEEGL016026979.1_pt1 | contig 10595 bp, 5 predicted proteins | sample 9134231 | NCBI WGS metagenome assembly JAEEGL01 (sample SAMN16246548, study PRJNA631951) | gut metagenome | biome: gut microbiome; feature: rumen; material: fiber-attached | host: Bos | place: Iran: Karaj | collected 2018-10 | reverse complement strand
GGCGTTGTCTGTGCTCCGGATCTCGATCAGGATTCACTCGTTAAGATGGCAGACGACAGACTCTACTACGCTAAGGAGAGCGGAAGGAACCGCGTTGTTTCCCTGCTTCCGTCAGATGTTGTTGAAGGAAACGACCGTGTAGAAGAAACGGTTACTCCAGAGAAAAATAAAAATAATCTATATGACATAACAAAGGCGCCCGGTAATTAACCGGACGCCTTAACTTTACCATTACTAAGACATTAATCCATCTGTGCGGCGAGGCTCTCAAGCTGCTCTCCTACCGTATTTACGGTATCGAGTATGAGCGAAGCGGATGCGGAGATCTCCTCCGTGCTTGCCGCAAGGTTCTGAGTCCTTGAGTTTACGCTGTTTACGATCTCAAGAAGCTTCTTTGTATCCTCAACCATCTTGTCTATGGCAATCTTGATGGCATTGTTGTTAACCGCAGTACCCTCTGCTGTCTCTCTTGAATCGGAAGCAAGGGAATTGATCTCATCCGCAACAACCGCAAAGCCTCTTCCGGCTTCTCCGGCTCTTGCCGCCTCGATGCTCGCATTGAGTGCAAGAAGGTTGGTCTGGGATGCGATATCAACAACTCTGGCATTGCTGCTCTGGAGCTCCTTTAATGCGATAAGGATATCCTCCATAGAATTGTTCATGTTCTTGCAGAAGTCTTCAACATCGACGATATCATGAGATATTCCGGTACTCTCCTGAGCGTTCATCTCGTTGCCGCTGACCATCTCATCGATCGACATCTTAAGGGATTCGAAATTCTCATTGACAACCTTAATGGTATCGAAAAGAGCATTCTTCTGACGGTCGAGAGCTTCTCTCTCCTGAGTGACAAGATGCTGTGCGCTCTCACGCTCTTCCTCAACAAGTCCTTTGAGATAATGAACGCAATTATCCTTATGGTTGAAACCGTTGTAAATGGCGATTGCCATTTCCTTACAGGTGTCATATCCGCAGCAGGAGCAGTTGATATTTCTCTGTTCCTCCGAAATCTTGCCCATTGACCTGAATACTTTATCAAGCTCCGTGGGATTCGGTGTCTTGATGGGACACTGCTTCGAGCGGTCGGTATAATGTCTGATATAATCATCAAGATTGAGTCTCGCAAACTGCTTGTTAAGAGCAGCCAGTCTCTGCTCGGGAGTAAGCTTCTTTGCCCAAGCGCCTTTCTTGCCTTCCTTCTTGACGGATTCTCTTATTCGAAGAAGTTCATAGAGAGCATCATCGGTCTCTGAGATCTTGGGATCCGTTCCGGTACCGCAGATACATCCGTTCTCGCAGTTAAGCGCATCTATGAAAAGATAAGGCGTCTTTGAACCGATGATCCTGTCCTTGTTTTCCCTAAGGAAATGATACATTCTCTTTTCACCCTCGATCTGACGGATAAATACGCTCTCGCCAAGAAGCCAGTAAACATTCTCCTTAAGTCCGCCGGGTGTGGGATAGATGGATCCGAGTCCGTACTCGATCTCATCGCTGATGGGTGCTCCCTTGACATTGTTCCTGCGAACATATTCCATAAGGTGATCAAAGGTCACATTGTAGCTGATATATCCCTTATTGTTTGGATCATCGATCTCCATCTTCTTGGCTATGCAGGGGCTGATGAACGCCAGCTTGTCGGTAAGTCCCATAACCTTTTTGGCATAGATGGCCGAGCACATCATGGGGCTGTGAACAGGGAAAAGCTTGGGAAGGATCTCGGGCATGTATCTCTCAATATAACCTACCACTGCAGGGCAGGGCTGAGATATACCTCCAAGATAATTATGCTTCTGAATATAATTGATATAAGCCCATGATGTAATATCCGCGCCGAATGAAACGCTTATGAATCTCTTTACGCCGAGAGCTTTAAGTCCGCCGAGAACTGTCTCATACTCTCTGGGATAATTGGCTTTAAATGCAGGTGCGATGAGTACCGATATCTTTTCACCCTTTTTAAGATCATCAAAGAACTTCTGGGTATCATCACGGAATTCTCTTGCTCCGTGCTTACAGACATCAAAACATGCACCGCAGGAAATACATCTGTTTCCGTCGACATCAACACGCGGTTTGCTGTCTTCTCCGGCTTCCTCCGAGACACAGGCTCCAAGACAGCTGCATACGCTTATGCATTTGTTGCATCCAACACATTTTTCGTTGGTATAGACTAATCCTTCATTCAACATGTCTTCGTATCATCTCCTTTTAAGTAATAAAAAGATCAGAAGAAGATGCCGTCACTTTTCGTAAAGCATTTTTCTTCTGATCCTCGGCACTGAAAACGATTATACCACAGTTTTCAAATTTTTTCTGTAATTTTTTTAATTAGTCACTTGTTAATATCCAACTCTAAATGAAACAAACTCACTAAATATTCTTAATATTCTCTCAAATATTTACAACTCTAACCGGGATATTTTATAATAATGCTTTGATTATTCATAATTATTTACAACTCTAAGTGGGACAAGAAGTTATTCTACATTATTATAATACGGAAGATATAAGAGGTTTTTTTATGTCAAAAAGAATTTCCCCAGAAACAAAACAATTACGTAAAATGGGTATGGGCACGGGTGCCGATTATAAACCATACATAACCACAAGCGAATTTAATTCCCAAGGTACGACTTCTGTTATAAAAGACTGGAAGACCGGTCGTGGCGTTCACTGTCTATCCCAAGGTGAAATGCTCCTCTATTACATACTTCGTTGGGATGATTCAAATGAAGATATCAGGGAACAATTTCCTTTGGATTACGAAGATACCGTTTCTATCGCCGAAAATATGAATATCAAACCACCACAAGACATTATGACTACAGACATGCTTGTTACCAAATCAAACGGAGCACTGATTGCGTATTCAGTAAAAGCGTCTAATAATCTTAGCAAAAGGCAATTAGAACTTCTTTGCATTGAAAAGCAATATTGGATCAACAAAGGCATTGATTATCACTTAGTTTTTAAAAGTGATCTAAACAGAGTTTATGCATCTAATATCAGGCTTGTTACAGAGTTTTATGATGCGTCCCGAGTTTTTGATACCATCAGTGCGTTAAAACATAAGATTGCTATAAAAGAAATAGCTGTGGATATGGAGACCAAATTACTTGATACGGAAGCATTAAACGAACTATTATTTGAACTTTCTTAGGAGGAATAATAATGGAGCAGATCATTTCAGTAGGAAACATTATAAAAGACACAACTACCATGATAAGATATCGAGTAATCGATATTTTTAAAGACATGGTATCTTTATGCGAAATGGATATAAGCAGCTTAAAGATTACTGACCATAATCTTGAAGTCTTGATAAATCTTATTTCAGACAACGTGTTGATTCCTGAAAGCGATAACGATGACTACGTTCTGGATACAAGCAAACTCAATTCTTCCGTCAAAGAAAAATACGAAAATAATTGTTGTGCTGTTCACGAAATTGTAAACCTTTTCCGTGGAAACTATGCCGTATTTTCAAGTAAAAAACCCAAACCAGAATTGTATCGCATATTAGAAAAATACTCTATCCCTAAAAGTAACTTCTGGCGAATGATTGTCAAATATTTTCAGAGCGGAATGAAGGATGTCTCTCTTGTTGATTCTAAGATCTATGGAAACAGCAAAAGTTCTAACTATCATTATGCCCAGAAAACTGGAGCAAAAACAAAATATACTGCTCCCAGCGGAATAATAATTACAGATGAAATCAAAAGTATTTTCGATGAAGCTTTAAAAGAATACCGTTCTGGCAGGCAAAAAACTCTTACCGGTTGCTATAACAAAATGAATTTATTGCATTTTAGACGAACTGAAATGATAAATGGTACCCCATCTATAACACTTTTACCCATCTCCGAGCGCCCTACTTACAAGCAGTTCGTATATTACGCGAATAATCATATTTCTTTTCAAGAAAAAGATGCTATTAAAACTTCTGCGCAGGAGCAGCGAAACAATAAAAGACTCATTACAAGTGATTCATTATTTGATGTATCTGGCCCGGGTGATATGGTTGAAATAGATGCTTGTGAAGCTGATGTTTCACTTGTTTCATCTTTTGATCCAAACAAAACAATAGGACGGCCTATAGTTTACTTCATGATTGATGTGTACTCACGAATGATCCTTGCCGTTTCTGTTGCCTTTGATAACAACTCTTATTTAGGCGTTTCTAATCTGTTTTTAAACCTTGCAGATGATAAACAAGATTATTGTAATCGTTATGGCATGGGCTTTGACAACAAAGACATGTGGCAATCAAATATTATTCCCCGGAGGTTAAGAGTTGACAGAGGTTCCGAGTTTAAAGGGAAAGAATTTGACCGTCTTTGTAATGAATTAGGAATCGAAAAGCAGTTAGTTCCGGGAGCCTCCGGATCTTTAAAAGGTATTGTTGAACAGTCTTTTCACCAAATGCACTCAAAGCAGAATTCGCATCTTGAAGATTATGGTTTAATCGAAAAAAGGTATGATTCTGAACATCACAAAGAAGCAACGCTAAACATTGAGCAATATACAAAAATGGTAATAAATTTCGTGTTAACTCACAATCAGGAATATGACTCAACCTATTCGCTTACAAAGGATATGATCAGCAAAAAAATCGAGCCCATTCCTTGTCTCCTTTGGAAATACGGAATTTCAAAATATGGTGCTCCCAGACCTATTACCAATAAGCAACAGTATTTTTACAATTTAATGATTCCGGTTAATGCGAAATTAAACAGACGAGGTATTTGCTATAAAAATTTGTATTATCTTACCGATACTGATCCTATTCTTTTGAAAGAAATGTTCAAAGCCGGAACCAAAAAAGTTCCTTTTGAGGCAAGAATGGATATGCGTGATATCGGGCACATATATTACTTAAGAGACGGTAAACTCATTGATGCTCCTCTTAACCGTAATCTTACCGGAAATGCCGATTATGACGGATTAACCATGAAACAATATGAGGAATACCTTTCAGCCAAAAAGCAGATGGACGCTGAAGGTAAAATCTATAATCAAGAGCTTGCCGCTTATAATTATTCTGTCAATGCAGCAATAACAGATGGTGCGAAGAAGAAAACTTATTCTGACGCAAAGAATATGCGTCCTACAAGGGAAATTGAAAAGCAGTCAAAGTCGCACAAAGAAAAAATCTCCTCAAGAATTAAAAAGGAGCCTGTAAAAACAATTCCTCAAAGTGAAATCAAAGAAAATGCTCCTAAGGATTCAACCCCACAATACACTGATTTTAATGATGCATTAAATGATTACTGGAATGAAGATTGAAGGGAGGATGTATATGGAATACGTTACCTGTGAAGAAGGATGCTCACAATATGACAACTACGACTTATACGACCAAAATGTGGTAGATGCTGTCTATATTCACGCTGAATTGGAGATTGATAAAGGCAATCCATATATCGAAGCTCTCCCACCGCCAAGACGAGATGAAGATATAATGACTGCATATAACAAATCACTTCCGGGCTATCGTCCGAATGATGTCAAATCAATGACTCGATTGGAGAAAATGCTTGCAGTCGGAACACTAAGAGAATTACGATTTCCCCTACCCTTTCACAGAGATTTGGAATTTGCATTTTATAATGCTCTTATCTCATCATATCGTTCAAGGAGACAGGTAGGATCCGATAATTCAAATATAACAGTTGCGATAAATAATAAGTACGAGACAACAAATACTATATTATGCGGAGATTCCAGCGGCTCAACTAATGCAGGCTTTTCACTTATTGGCTTTTCCGGTAGCGGAAAAAGTTCTGGAATTCATATTCTTGTCCATCATTATCCGCAGACTATTATACATACGGATCAATACGGAAGTAGTTTTCCACAGATTACCTATATCGTAGTCAACTGCATACCAAATAGCAATTTCTCTGCGTTATATGAAGGTATAGGCGATGCGATTGATAAAGCTCTAAATAATATAAGCCCCATATATGCTGAAGCTATTCGTAAAACAAATGGACTCGGAAAGAAAGCTGACCTTGTAAGAGAATATGTTGAAAAATTCGCTATCGGAATTATTATTTTTGATGAAATACAGTTTATAGATTTTGTGCATACCAGAGAAAATACATTTAATTCACTGCTTACATTAGCAAACAAAACCAAGGTTGCTATTGCCGTTGTTGGTACTGAAGATGCAAAGGAATGTATGTTCAAAGAGCTCAGAACCTCTCGCAGAATCGGTATGCAGATAAATGGCAATCAATACTGCAATAACAAAAAATATTTTAGCTTTCTTGTCAAATCGCTATTTCGCTATCAGTGGTTTGATAAACCTATCGAAGTTACTGATGAAATAACAGATACATTATTTGATGTGACCAAAGGCATTATTGATCAGTTGATTTCTGTTTATTCCTGTATACATTATGATTACCTAACAAAAGCAAAACGCCCGACAATAAATGGAGAATACATCAGAAAAGTGGCAAACAAATTCTACCCGGGGATACAGAATGTGCTTGCCAACTTTGAAACACCCGATAATTCAGAGCAGCTTAGGAAAATTCAAAATAATGCTGAAGATAAAATCAATGAAATACTTGATACTGCAAGGCAGGAGCAAGAAATGCAAAGAATTATCTCCACTGACAAGTCTGATGAACTAATCATGCTCTCTAATATTACCGCAAATATCAAAAATATTTTTGATGAATTTTCTGATTCACAGATTGAAGAAGCGTATAAAAAGGTAATAAATAGAAGTTCCAATAAAGATGCAAGTGAAAAGACTTTAACTCGTTTGGTTATTGAACAATTACAAAAAACACCAAAACGGACAAACAAAAAGAACAACATTGCAAGCCCCGACATACAGCACATGAAGAATTTTCTCGGAGTGGATTAAATATGAGTTTTATACCATTTGTAAAATACATATATCCCGACGAACTCCTTTATTCGTGGATCCATAGGCTCGCAAAAGCCAATGGGCTTTTAATAAAGGATTTCTCTAATGCGTATTTAGGAACAAATGACATAAAAATAGGTGCTTTACAGTATGATGTACGGAAAGAGTTTTTACCTTTGTATAACAACCTTCGCCAAAAAACCAATATAATCAGCTTCTATCTTTCTACAAGCATAACCGGGTATGAATCTCTGTTTATGACAAAAGGCCAACAGACCAAGCTTGTACAAAATACATTTGAGTCAAAGAGCGCACTTAATACAAAATCAACCGGGCTTATCAGTGAGATTCAAATGTGTCCCGAATGCTTGAAAGAAGATAAGACTATATTTGGCGAACCGTATATTCATCGCAAGCATCAAATACTCGGAATTAAGATCTGTCCTGTCCATCACTGCAATCTGATACGCTATAAAGGGAAAAGAGGACACGTTTGTGATTATGATTTGTCCGATTTCGAAGATATAATTGTAAATAAGTCTGTAGCTTCTGAGAATACATTTGCGGATTATTCTTCAGAATTATTCGATTACATGTCCGATTTAGTTGAACAGGGTTGTTCCTGCGATATTAAAGCCGTAAAAGACATTTTATATCATAAGCTTAAAGATAATGGCTATTCTGTAAAAGACGCCTATATGGGTGTTTTAGAGGGTATTAAGGCGTGGGATTATAATGATCTTATAGATTACGATATAGTTCCGTTTTTAAAAGTGAACATGATATCTGCGGATTATATTCCTTCTGACAAATTATTATCGTTGCTCATGTTCTTATATCCAGATATTAAAGAACTGCTTAAAGAAATAGACGAAAAGAAGGACGGACCTTTACTCAAAGAGTATGAATGCCCGGAATGTAACAATACTTATATCACCACTCCTTACGCCTATAATAATCATTTTGGCTGTCCTATCTGCAATAAAAACAAGTCCGAAGAAGATATTTTACAAGGAATTTTTAACAACTCCGGATATGATCTTGTTGACAAATTTTCCTCAATGTCAAATAAAGTCTCTTTATACCATAGGAATTGCAGACAAACCATTTCGATTAAACCACGAAGTTTTGTTTATGAAGGTGTCCGCTGCTTATGCGAGAACATAATCACAGAAGAAAAGGCAAAGACAGAAATTGATAAAATAGGTGGTTTTGAACTATTAGAATTTAACGGCGGCGAGAATTCCTGCACTATTAAAGCCTTGTTTTGCGGACATATTTTTACCGTAAGATACCGAAAATTCATTAAATCCCCGCAGTGTCGGACTTGTTATCCTAAAAATATGACTACTGAGGCCCTTGCCGAGAGAATCAAGCGACTGGATAGTAATTATGAATTAGTCGGGGATTTTGTTGATCAGGATACCAAAATAAAAATACTTCATCATAAATGTGGGATAGTTTCTGAATATGGGCCAAGATACTTTCATATGGGAGCTCGATGTCCTCATTGCAACAGCGCTTATGCAGAAAAATGGAATCATATGTATCAGCTCCTATGCGATTATAAAAATGAATTTGGCAAGGTTAACATTCCCAAACGTACAGTATATAAAAACGAAAAGCTTGGTTATTGGGTGCAAAGACAACGCCGTAGGTCAAATATTCCGAAATATCAAAAACAATTATTAGAAGACATAGGCTTCAAATTTTAATCTTATAACATAAAAAAAGAAGAACCTCTTTTGAAAGGTTCTTCTTTATTTTTTTTAATTTGTCCCATTTAGAGTTGTCACTCTCTGATTCAGATTTTTAAGTATATCCCAGTTAGAGTTGTCTCTGTCCCATTTAGAGTTGTCTCAAAACATCACTATTTATCTGTATTATAGGTGAAGTACTCTCTCCTTGATCTCCTGAGTACGCCCCTGATTCCAGAACTGGGTCCCGATATAACCGCAGGTACGGCGGGCTACATTGAGCTTATTCTGGTCTGTATTGCCGCAGTTGGGGCAGCGCCAGATCAGCTTGCCGTCCTCGTTCTCTTTGATCTCGATCTCTCCGTCATATCCGCACACCTGGCAGTAATCGCTCTTGGTATTTAACTCTGCATACATGATGTGATCGTAGATGTACTTGATGATCGAAAGCACTGCTTCGAGGTTGTCCTGCATGTTGGGAACCTCAACATAAGAGATCGCTCCTCCGGGCGAGAGAGCCTGGAATTCGGCCTCAAGCGAAAGCTTTGAGAATGCGTCGATCTGCTCGGTAACATGTACATGGTAGCTGTTTGTAATATAGTTCTTGTCGGTGACGCCCTCGATAATTCCGAAACGCTTCTGGAGGCACTTGGCAAACTTATATGTCGTGCTCTCAAGCGGGGTTCCGTAAAGGGAATAATCGATATTCTCCTCGGCTTTCCAGCGGGCTGTGTATTCATTGAGCTTCTTCATTATCTGAAGGCCGAGCTCCTTGCCCTGGGGCTCGGTAAGCTTCTTGCCGATAAGACTGTATACACACTCCCAAAGTCCTGCGTAACCGAGTGAAAGGGTTGAATATCCGCCATGGAGATATTTATCGATCTTCTCGCCCTTCTTAAGTCTAAGGAGTGCGCCGTGCTGCCAAAGAATGGGGGCAACATCGGAAACGGTTCCTGTAAGGCGCTCGTGACGGGCCTGAAGTGCTCTGTGGCAGAGCTTCATCCTGTCATCAAAGATCTCCCAGAAGCGGTCTAAATTCTTCTCGGCGGAAAGTCCGATATCAACAAGGTTCACGGTAACAACACCCTGATTGAATCTTCCGTAATACTTGGGTTTTCCGTCTTCGTCCACATAGGGAGTAAGGAAGCTTCTGCATCCCATACAGGTATAGCAGTGTCCCTCGCCGTTCTTGTCGATCTTGTTCTGCATCATGATCTTTTCCGATATATAATCGGGAACAAGTCTCTTGGCTGTACACTTTGCAGCAAGCTGTGTGAGGTAGTAATACTCGCTGTCCTCATGGATATTGTCTTCCTCTAAAACATAGATAAGCTTCGGGAATGCAGGGGTGATCCAGACACCCTTCTCATTCTTTACGCCCTCATAGCGCTGCTTGAGCATCTCTTCTATGATAAGGGCAAGATCCTTCTTCTCCTGCTCGTTTCTCGCTTCATTGAGATACATGAAGACTGTGACAAAAGGTGCCTGTCCGTTGGTCGTCATAAGGGTTACGACCTGGTACTGAACCATCTGTACGCCGTTCTTTACTTCCTCGCGAAGTCTCTTCTCGGTAATGCGCTCAATATCTTCCGCAGTAGCATTTAAATCCTTTAATTCTTCCGTAACCTGCTCACGGATCTTTGCACGGCTGACATCCACGAAGGGAGCAAGATGGGTGAGTGAAATGCTCTGTCCGCCGTACTGGCAGGATGCAACCTGTGCGATGATCTGAGTTGCGATATTGCAGGCTGTTGAAAAGCTATGGGGCTTTTCGATCATGGTGCCGCTGATAACGGTTCCGTTCTGAAGCATATCCTCGAGATTTACAAGGTCGCAGTTATGCATATGCTGAGCAAAATAGTCGGCATCGTGGAAATGGATGATGCCCTGCTCATGAGCCTGAGCAATCTCATTAGGTATAAGGAATCTGCGAGTGATGTCCTTGCTGACCTCACCTGCCATATAGTCACGCTGAACGCTGACTATGGTGGGATTCTTGTTGGAATTCT
>JAEEGL015832037.1_pt1 | contig 10595 bp, 5 predicted proteins | sample 9134231 | NCBI WGS metagenome assembly JAEEGL01 (sample SAMN16246548, study PRJNA631951) | gut metagenome | biome: gut microbiome; feature: rumen; material: fiber-attached | host: Bos | place: Iran: Karaj | collected 2018-10 | reverse complement strand
GCATTCTTTGTTTCTCTTATAGAACTGATAATGTTCTATGAAAGGCGTTTGGGAAAAAACAGCCAGAACAGAATGATTTTGTTTATAGTTTGTTTTATTGCAAACTATGGTTGTGCATTTCAGGCTTTTGCCAGCACCCTTACAGACGCACTTTGTGGAACTCAAATTTATTTTATTGGTAACACGCTCACCTTTGTTTTCCTTTTCTTTGTAATCGCAGATATTTGTACTGTAACTCTTCACCGTTATATTGAACGATTTGTATTCGGCATAGCATTTATCATTATGGTGCTTGTTGGTGTTTGCAATCATAATGAAGTATTCTTTAAGAATCTTGAAGTAAGTCATTATCTTGGTGCAGCATATTTAATAAAGGATTTTGGTCCGCTTTATTATCTGTATCCTGTTTTTATACTTGCTACAACAATAGCAAGTATTGGCGTAAGTATTTGGGCCATTAGAAAGCAGCGTAAGGTTTCTAAAAAAACTATGCGCTATCTTTTTATAATTCTGATTATTACAGACATAACCACAATTATTTCTTTATTTACAAAAAATCCTGTAGAAATTTATCCGTTTATAAATATTCTTCTTCTGGCAGCGATGCTTGTTATTTTCATGCATGCCGGAATGTATGATATGACGGAAAATCTTATAAACGTTTATTCTCAACGTCAGGAATACGGCTACATCACGTTTGATAAGAAAAGACGCTTTTTAGGTTGTAACAGGTATGCTCAAAGATTGCTTCCTGCCTTAAAAAACGCAAAAGTTGATGAATGCCTTAAAGAAGAAGAATGTGAATATTATTCAACAATTCTAAACTGGATTGACGACTGGATTGACGGTGATGAGTCGGAACTGAAGATTCATAACGGGGAACTTACTGCAATGGCAACAGTCCGCTATATCCGCAGCGATAACCGTAATGTCGGATATCTTGTAGAAATGCGTGACGTTACTTCGCATCAAAAATATCTTGATACGCTTGAAGGAAACCGGCATTATCTTGAACTTGAGGTTCAGGCTAAATCAAATAAAATCGTTCATATTCAAGATTCCATTATTACTGGAATTGCCAGCATGGTTGAAAGCCGCGATAACAGTACCGGAGACCATATTCGCCGTACAAGTGAAGGCGTACGCATTTTCATGGATCAAATTAAAAAGCACAAATCTTACGATTTCCTTGGAGAGTCGTTCTGCATTAATATGATTAAGGCTGCGCCAATGCACGATCTTGGAAAAATTTCCGTTCATGATGCGGTTCTGCAAAAACCGGGAAAGTTCGTTCCTGAAGAATATGAAGAAATGAAGCTTCATACGACAAAAGGTGCCGAAATAGTTGCAAATGTCCTTCGTGAAGTTGATGACAGGCAGTTTAAGCAGATTGCCATCAATGTTGCTCATTATCATCATGAAAAATGGAATGGGGAAGGGTATCCTCTTGGCCTGAAGGGTGAAGAAATTCCTATTGAAGCACGCATAATGGCCTTTGCAGATGTACTTGATGCTCTTGTAACAAAACGCTGTTATAAAGAAGCCTACGACTACGATACTGCCTTTGAAATCATGAAAAAAGAATTCGGCTCGCACTTTGATCCAGACCTTGGTAGAATATTCCTGGAGTGCAAGCCTGCTTTGTGCGCAATGTATTCTTTAGATGCACTGTTGAATAAGAATTAGCGGCTGAGTTTTCTGTAAACAGTTCTCTTTGGAACTCCGGCTTCTTCGCCAAATTCCTTCATCTTCCATTCTGCATATTCAGACCAGTTTCCTTCAAAGAAACGAACTTCAGAGTTGTTTTCGAATGCAAGAATGTGTGTACAGATTCTGTCTAAGAACCAGCGATCGTGGCTTACTACAAGAGCACAGCCTGCAAAGTCTTCAAGTGCTTCTTCAAGTGCACGTACTGTCTGAACGTCAAGGTCGTTTGTAGGTTCGTCGAATAAGAGAACGTTTCCGCTTTCTTTGAGCATAAGTCCAAGATTAAGGCGGTTGCGTTCACCTCCCGAAAGTACGCTTACCTTTTTATTCTGATCTGGTCCTGCAAAGTTAAACCATCCGCAGTATGCATGAGCATTTACTTCACGAACGCCGCCTTCGAGTGCACGGCCTTTTTCGTCAACGGCACCAAGCTTTACAAGGTCGCCGCCACCGCCAAGTGTTTCATATACAGTTTTGTTCATGTCGAGGGTAGAACGCATCTGGTCTACATATACAAGCTTTACAGTCTGACCAATTTTAATAGTTCCACTGTCCGGCTTTTCTCCGCCTTCCATGCCTGCTGCATCTACAATCATCTTAAAGAGTGTTGTTTTACCTGCACCGTTTGGCCCAACAATACCAATAATGGCACCTGCAGGAATATGAACGTTAAGATTTTCAAAAAGAAGCTTGTCATCAAACGATTTTGTAAGGTTTTCAATATCAATTACCTGACCACCAAGTCTTGGTCCTGCAGGAATGGAAATCTGTGCATCTTTAAGCTGCTTTTTGCTTTCCTGAGCCATAAGTTCGTTATAGCGGGTAATATGTTCCTTGTGTTTTGCCTGGCGACCTTTTGCACCCATGTGGATCCATTCCAATTCGCGCTGTATTTCTTTCTGGCGTTCAGATTCGTGCTTGTTTTCAAGGGCAAGGCGCTGGTTTTTCTGTTCAAGCCAGCTTGAGTAGTTACCTTTGAACGGATATCCTTCTCCACGGTCAAGCTCCAGAATCCAGCCTGCAACGTCATCAAGGAAGTAACGGTCGTGGGTAATTGCAATAACTGTTCCAGGATAGTCGTGCAGGTGTTTTTCAAGCCATGCTACAGTTTCGGCATCAAGATGGTTTGTAGGTTCGTCAAGGAGCAGAATGTCAGGCTGCTGGAGCAGCAATCGGCACAAAGCAACACGACGGCGTTCACCACCTGAAAGTACATCTACAACCTGATCTGGTGGAGGACAACGCAAGGCTTCCATTGCAAGCTCAAGATTATTATCAAGATTCCATGCATCGCAGGCATCGAGCTTTTCCTGAACTTCAGCCTGACGGGCGCATAATTTGTCAAAGTCTGCATCCGGGTCGCCAAATGCTTCGTTAATTTTATCAAATTCTTCAAGAAGGTCTGTAATTGGTTTTACGCCTTCTTTTACAATTTCCATTACTGTTTTTCCAGGTTCAAGATATGGTTCCTGTTCGAGGTATCCGATTGTGTAGCCTGGTGCAAGAGAAGTTTCGCCAGTGTAATCTTTATCAATTCCGGCAAGAATCTTAAAAAGTGAAGATTTACCAGAGCCGTTTGGACCAATTACGCCAATTTTAGCTCCATAAAAATATGAAATGCTTATATCTTTAAGTACAACCTTTGTTCCATAGGCACGGCCTACACGATCCATTGTGTAGATAATTTTCTTGTCGTCAAATGTTTTTGCCATAGTTTTCTCCAATAGTTATTGCATTTCGGTTTGTGCGGTTTCATTCTGCTGTTCAGTTGTTTCTCCAGATTCAGAAGCTGCTGGAGTTGCTGTCTGTTCCTGTGCCGGTTCAGCTGCAGGCTCTGGTTCTGCCGGTTTTGGTGCAGGAGCAGGAGCTGGTGCAGGCTTAGGAGCAGTATAAGACATACGAATATCTTCATCTTCAGATTTATGTCTAGACTTAAGAAGTAATGTCTTGGAATCTGATTTGTATACATAACCCGACGAATTGTATGTTTCAAAGCGTGGGTCTGTACGGAATGCCATATCATAAATGTAAATCTGTTCAAATGCAGGAATGCCCTTGAATATTACATAATGTGTATGTTCCAGAGGGAAGTTGATTGTAAGTATGAGTGAACCGTCATCATCTTTAGTGTACTTAATGTCTCCGGAACATGTCCAAGCCCACATAACATCCTTTCCAGAGCCGTGAATTAGCTGAATGTGTGGATAGAATGTGTTGTCATATGCAAGCAAAGGATAAAGTGTAGTCAATGTTCGCAAGTCAAATGATGAATTTTCACTCAGATATGAATTAACGATAACTCGTCCTGCCCTGATATATGTATCATTATTAACTGCAAGTCCGTAACGAAGCAGAGAAATACCCGTTTCAACTGCCTGAACTACAGAAAGGAAGGTGTCGTTTTCAGAAATTGTAAGAACTTCGTTTTCAAAAGTACATGCTTCTGTGAGTCGCTGTATACAATCTTCCATGACTGGAGTAAGCAGACTTGAATAATCAATGTTCAGGCTTAAAAGCTCAACATAAGTGCGCATAATACCTGAAACCTGTGCTAAGGTTGCCGTGTGCATGTCTGAAAGTGTGGCATTTTTAAGAATTGTGCTTACATCCGACTTATCAGGGTAGATACAAAGCTTTGATGCAAGGTCGATTGTTGTAAATATATCAAGAGAACCCGAAGAAGCGGCGCGCTTAATGGAAGCCTCCGATTCCTTTATTGCGGCTTCAAGTGAAGTATTCATTGTTGCAAGGCTGTTGAGGAATGGAGCCGAAAGATATGTTCTTGAATCGCTTCGTTTGTAATCTGAAGGAATGTCTTCTATGGCTGTTTTGTAATTTCCGTTTTGAGCCATTGCCGAAATATATGCAACTACAGCCTGTTCTGTAAAGCTGTTGTCATTAAGCGAAGTCTTGAAGCTGCTGATAAGGTTTGATGTGATTGTAGAAACAGTGTTGTCGTAAGCCTGTTTGTCTGCACTTGCAAGAGTTGTAAGCACATCAAGAGTAAATTTCTTAGTTTCATCGTAAATTGCGTAATGTGCAAGGTTATCGGCATATGTAAAGTGAAGGTAGTTTTCTGCAATTTCGGCAGCACTAACGCTCCAGTTTTGCTTTTTGCCTTCCAATATAATTTTGTTATTTTCGGCTTTAAGTACTTTCAGGTTGTAGCCAATATTGAACGGTACATATAAATCTGATATATTCTTAGGAACATCTGCGTAAATGGTTAGAGGGGAGTCTGCATCACTTTGTGCAAGCATTACAACAAGGTTTACGCCTTCTGTAAATTTGAATGTGTACTGAAGGTCCGATTCTTCATAATCAAGTAATTTAAGGTCTTTTGCAATCTGGTCGTCTTTTTGTACAATTTTGATACTTGACTGGTCATCTGCATGAAGAGTAAGGCCGTTATAAGAAACTTCGAGCTTATTTTGAAGCTTTTCTTCTTCGTTTTCGGATCTGGCCATAGTAATCTGGAGATTTCCGATTTTTTTGAGAATGGAAGAATCTGTTCTAAATTGAAGAATAAAAATGCCGATGATTATAACGATGTCGACAATTAGAAGCCCTATCGCTTTTCTTATAACGCGCATGTTCATGGTAGTTATAGTTTAGCAAAAAATTGATGGACTTTCAATGTAGAGCACTGCGACTTTTGCGAAGCAAAACTATTATATAGAGGAAAAATATGAAAAAAATAGTAGTCATTCTTGCCGGATTTATCTTTTTATTTGCATTCTGGAGCTGTAAAACAACAGATGTAGAAGACACTTCTGCACCTAAATCGGAAGTTTCTGTAGAAGAACCTAAAGAAGAAATTGTAGTAGCCGAACCTAAAGAAGAAGTTGTAGTAGCCGAACCTGAGCCGGAACCTGTTAATATTGTATTTGCTAAAGAATTGCAGGCCCTTCTTGCAAAGGGAGATGTTAAAGGAGCAATTGCACTTTTTGATGAAATTCCTGACGAATTAAAGGATGATCTTGACCTTAAGCTCGTCCTTGCTTCACTTTATGTTTCTGATGCAGATTATGATATGGCAATTAATGTTGCAGATGAAGTTCTTGCCATAGACAGCGGAAATCTTGAAGCACTTGAAATAAAAACCCTTTGTGCAAAGGCTAAAGGTGATAATACTGCATATACTGCTGCTGCTAAAGCCATCCTTGCAACAGATCCTTATAATGCACAGATAAATATCATGCAGGGAGATGAGCAGGCGCTTAATCACAAATGGAAGCTTGCCCGTGATGCTTATACAAAGGCACTTAAGTCTGAGCCAGACAACACTGATGCGCTTTATGGTTATGCAAAAATGACATATTATATGGATGACCTTAAGCTTGCAAAAACAACATGCCAGGCAATTCTTGATAAAGAACCTACTAATGCACAGGCACTTGCCCTTATGGGAAAGCTTGCTGCAGAAGATTTTAACTATGTTCGTGCAATAAAGCTTACTCAAGATGCACTTCTCTACGATCCTGATAACTATGATTTTTATCTTGATATGGGAACTTATTACCGTTATCAGGGAAAATACTCGGAATCTATAAAATGTTGGGACAAATGTGTAGAACTTGTACCGGATTATTTCCTTGCTTACGCTTATCTTGCGGGGCTTTATGATGAACAGGGAAAATTTGAGCTTGCCCTGCAGAATTACCGCATGGTTATTAAGACAAATCCTGATTATTACTATGCATATGAATCTACTGCAATCCTTGAATATCACTACGGAAACTACAAGTATGCGCGTGCTTTGTTTGATCAGGCTTACTCATATAGCGACAGCTGGGCCTATAAGCTTATGAATATTGCAATGTACTTAAAAGAAGGTGATAAAAACACTGCAAAAAAGGTTGCACAGGAATTAATGAAGAAGCTTGACCGCGAATCTGCAGAATACAGTCTTGTACGACTCTATGTTGACACATACAGCAAAAATGCGGAAACTTCTCTTGTTGCAAAAATAAATAAAGAAGACAATAGCAATAAAAAAGGTAAAATGCTATTTTATATGGGGCTCTTTTATGAGGTAAACGGCTCTATGGAAGCAGCCCGTGAATATTATGCCAAGGTAACAGCCTTCCAGGCACCAATGTTCTTTGAATACAGAATAGCAGAGTGGGGACTTGGTTTATGAGTCAGTTGCAGAGGGTTCTTTCGCTTAATGGAAGAACAATTACTTTAATTGGTACGGCGCATGTTTCGGCAGAAAGCGTTGCAGAAGTTGAAAATACAATCAAAGAGCTTAAGCCAGACAGCGTTGCAATAGAACTTGATGAAAAACGCGCGGATTCAATCCGTAATAAAGATAAATATAGAGAACTTGATATTGTAAAGGTTTTGCGTCGCGGCGAAGGCTTTCTATTACTTGCTAACCTTGTTCTTGCTTCTTTTCAGCGCAGAATGGGTCAGAATGTTGGTGTAAATCCTGGTGATGAAATGCTCGCGGCTATGCGTGTTGCAGACGAACTTAATATCCCGACAGTTATGGCAGACCGCGCAATTCAGACTACACTTAAACGCGCCTGGTCAAAAAACTCCTTTTGGGGTAAGTGCAAGCTGCTTGCAACACTCCTTTCGAGCGCCTTCAGCAAAGAAGATATGAGTGCCGAAGACATTGAAAACATCAAGGAAAAAAACGAGATGGATTCAATGATGAACGAGCTTGCAGACTACATGCCTGTTGTAAAAGAAGTTCTTATTGATGAACGAAATGTTTATCTTGCAGATAAAATCTGGGGAGCTGCCGGAAACAATGTTGTAGCAGTTCTTGGTGCAGGCCATCTTGATGGTGTTGTAGAAAATCTTGAAAAAATTGCAGGCGGACAGGCTGTTGATACTGCTGCTATTGATGTAGTTCCTGAGAAAAAAGGCTTTGCAAAGTTTGCCGGCTGGATTATTCCAATTGCAATTATTGGTCTTATTGTTGCAGGATTTATTTACGGTGGCACACAGCTTGGCACAAAAATGATTAAATCTTGGGTTTTGTGGAACGGTTGCTGTGCTGCGGCTTTGACTTTGCTTGCGGCTGGTCATCCTGTAACAATTGTGGTTGCTTTTTTGAGCGCTCCAATCACATCTTTATGTCCGTTTATTGGCTGCGGCTTTGTTACTGCCATCGTTCAGGCATTTGTATGCAAGCCAAAGGTTAAAGACATGGAAACTCTTCAGGATGACGTTTCATTTGTAGGCTTTTACAAAAACCGAATCCTTCGCATTCTTTTAATATTTATTCTGTCTTCGCTCGGAAGTTCTGTAGCTACATTTATCAGTGGCGCGGACATTATTGGTAGTTTAGCTGGAGCTGCTTAAAACGGCCCTTCGACAAGCTCAGGGACCACGTTTTATGGGGCCCCTGAGCCTGTCGAAGGGTAAGAAAACTCTTATCATAACAAGCTGTTATATAACAATCCTTATATGGAATTATCAACCGAAATGGTAGATATTATATACATAAGGATTTTATATGAGAAAGACATTTATCTGTGTCCTTTTAGGGATTCTTACAATCAATGTTCTTAGTGCCGTAGAGCTTGTTCCTACAGATCAGCTTTTGGCTTCGTATCTGGAAAAGGATTCTGATCTTAAAAATCAGGCTCTTGAATTGCAAAAGGCAAAACTCAATCAGCAGTCAACACAGATTGACAAAGGTATAAGCATTAAGCTTCAGACAGGAGATATGACTTTTACCTTCGGTGATAATAATTCCTTTACTGTAAAACCAGGTGCAAGCGTTACAATTCCTCAGGCAAATAACCTTGGAGTTAATGTAAGCAGTCAGGTAAGTGTAAAAGACGGTAAAACAAGCTTTGACAGTGCCAGCGCAACAGTCAGTGTAGATGTAATTTCTGCAAATAAAGCTAACCGCGAAATCAGCCTTCTCCAACAGGAACGCAAGGTTTTAGAAGCAGAACGCAGTCTTACAAGCAAGGCTTTAGACAAAGAAAAGAGCTTTTATAAGAGCTTGAGCAATCTTATGAACAGCGTTACATCTGTCTTGAGCAAGAAAGCAACTGTTTTTGACGACAACGTTTCGTTTGAAAAAATCAAGCTTCAGGGCTATAAGTCAGATTCAGCTTCATATGTAAAGGCAGAATTAAAGCTTTATACATCACAGCGTGACTATGAATCTGCCGTACACAGTCTTATAAATGACTACAAATCATTCTATCTTAGCTGCGGCTACGAAATTGATATTCCTGAAGATACAGATTTTACACAGCTTATTCCTACAGATATCGTTCAGGTTGAAGCCGTTGATATCACAAGCTTTGACAAGAGTAAATATAAAGACATAGAAAGCAACGAATGGAACCAGGAAATAAATCAGATGAGCAGAGATGCTTCTACAAAGCTTACACTCACTGCTAACGGCGGTTACAGCTACAGAAACAACAACGGTAATGCAAGTAATTCTGTAAATGCAGGAGTATCTGGCAGCTATGATGGACTTGGCCTTAATGCAAGTGTGAGTGTTCCTGTTGCAGACGAAAAGAGCTCTCCTTCTCTTACAGTTGGAATTACCTGGACACCAAATACATCAAAGAAAAACAAGATTTCTGATCAGCTTGAAGAAATTGCAATAGAACAGGAACAGATGAAGCTTGATTCAGCATACTCTTCGTACGAAACAACAGTACAGGAACGCCAGCTTAAGCTTGCAGACATCCTCTGGAATATTCAGAGCAATCAGACAAATCTTGAGATGTACCAAAAGGTAGAAGAGAACATGAAGTCTTATTACGACCGTGGTCTCATCTCCGAAAAAGATTATTCATCAGCCTGCAACAGTACAGTTCAGGCTAAAGTAAAACAAATCAGCGGATACATTGATTTGATAATTTATAACAACGAAGTTAGCGCAATGTTTGTGGAATAAGTGTCATCCCGAACTTGTTTCGGGATCTCATAATAATAGATGCTGAAACAAGTTCAGCATGACTGTATAGTTGAGGTATTTATGAAAAAACGAGTAAAGATAATTATAATTATTGCAGCTGTGGTGGTAGTCATTGCCGGTGTTCTTGTGGGACTGCGCTTTTTCCTGCACAAGGATAAAAATACAGTTCAGTTTTATACTGTAAATAAAGAGACTTACGAAAACGTAATAGAAATATCCGGAACCGTAAGTGCCGCCCAGCAGCAGACACTTAATGCTCTTGGCGCCGGTACTGTAAAAAAGGTTTATGTAAAGAAAGGTGACACTGTAAAGAAAGGTGATATCCTTGTTCAGCTTGATGATTCAGAAGAAGTATACAACCTTGAAAAACACGATTACAACATGGCAACAACAAAGCTCAATGGTTCTCCGCGAGACCTTAGCCTTATGGAAACTCAGCGTGTTGCTCTTGTTCAGAAAATTGCAGACCGTAAAGTAGTAGCTTCTTTTGACGGTGTTATTGTAGAACTTAATGCAGTAGAAGGAAACTCTGTAAAAGCCGGTGATAAGATTGGTACCCTTGTAAATCTTGATTATCTAACTGCCGAAGTTGAAATCCCAGAAACCGATGTTGCTAAGCTTGAAGTAGGACAGAAGGTTATTCTTGAGTTTAATGCATCTGACACACAGGGAACCGGTTATGTAGAAAGCTGGCCTGCAATTGGGGAGCTTACAAGCCGTGGCGCTTCAATAGTAAAGGCAACAATTCACATTGATGATTATCCAAAGGAGATTCTTCCAAACTATTCCTTTACAGGAAAAATCCAGATTGAAGAGCCTGTAGAAAATATAACTGTAGAACGTTATGCAATTGGTTATGATGATGGAAAAGCGTATGTAATTATTGCAAAGAGCGGTCAGAAAAAATATGTAGAAGTTGAACAGTATGGCCGTAACTATGTAAAGATTCTTGATGGACTTAAAGGCGGCGAAGTATTGCTTC
>JAEEGL015813507.1_pt1 | contig 10595 bp, 9 predicted proteins | sample 9134231 | NCBI WGS metagenome assembly JAEEGL01 (sample SAMN16246548, study PRJNA631951) | gut metagenome | biome: gut microbiome; feature: rumen; material: fiber-attached | host: Bos | place: Iran: Karaj | collected 2018-10 | reverse complement strand
CTTGACGCAGCAAACATCTCTCACGGTGTTGGCAAGGACGTCATCGTTATGGGCTTCGACTGCAACAAGTGGGCACTTGAAGAGCTCCTTAAGCAGAACTGGAACTACGATGGACAGTGCAATCCTTTCCAGTCATCTTACATCGACAAGGTTATCAAGACTCTTGAGAGCGGCGGATCTATCGGTGAGAAGACGATCATCATGGATGAGAAGGGCTTCGATGCATCTACCATTACACAGGCTGACGTAGATCAGTATGGTATCTAATAAGCAAGCACTTGCTTAACCCGGTCGTATAAGATCGGAATCAACAAGTAATATCAGTGCGGCATAAGTGTCGGTAAAGTACATACTACTGGATGCTTATGCCGCATTTTTTAGAGGTTTCGGAGGTAAGACGGTTCGATGGAAAATAATAATCTGTTGGAATTACGTGGGATATATAAGAGTTTCCCGGGCGTCAAGGCCTTACAGAACGTGGACTTTTTCCTTAAAAAGGGCGAGATACATGCTCTTATGGGTGAAAACGGTGCAGGAAAGTCCACACTTATCAAGGTTCTGACCGGTGTTTACACCAAAGACGACGGTGAGATATCTCTTGACGGGCAGGAAGTGGTCATCAGATCACCTCAGGATGCCCAGCATGCCGGTATCAGTACGGTGTACCAGGAGATCACGCTGTGTCCGAATCTGTCCGTTGCAGAGAATATATACATAGGACGTTCGGATGAGATATATCAAAATTGGCGCAAGATGAATGAAGGCGCCGAGAAGATGCTTAAGTCTTTAGACATTCCGGCCAAGGCCACACAGCAGCTTGGCAGTTGTTCTATAGCTGTGCAACAGATGGTGGCCATAGCCAGAGCGGTAGATATGGACTGTAAGGTTCTGATACTGGATGAGCCCACTTCTTCACTGGACGATCAGGAAGTGCAGAAGTTATTCGGGCTTATGAGAGAATTGAAAAAGAGAGGTGTGGGTATCATATTCGTTACTCACTTCCTTGATCAGGTATATGAAGTATGTGACAAGATAACAGTCTTAAGAGACGGTAAACTTGTCGGAGAATATGAGATCAAAGATCTTCCCAGAGTTCAGCTCGTATCAAAGATGTTGGGTAAGGAACTGGATGATCTGTCAGATATACATACACAAGAGAATCAGTCGGTTGTCGATGACGGTTCTGCACCGGTATTTGAAGCAGAGGGCCTTGCAAGTACCGAAGGCATCCGTCCTTTTGACTTCAATATCAGAAAAGGCGAAGTCAATGGATTCACGGGACTGTTGGGTTCCGGAAGAAGTGAATGTGTTCGCGCCATATTCGGAGCGGACAGGGTGATATCGGGTACGGTTAAGAAGGACGGAAAGACCGTTAAGATACATAAGCCCATTGATGCCATGAAGAATGGTATCGGATATCTGCCCGAGGACAGAAAGGTCGACGGTATCATCGGAGATCTCTCTGTAAGAGATAATATCATCCTGGCACTTCAGGTGATGAAAGGTTTCTTTAAGCCGTTTACCAAAGCTGAAGCCAATGCTTTTGCGGATGAATATATCAAGGCATTAAGCATCAAGACGGCGTCTGCGGATACACCTATCAAGTCGCTTTCCGGCGGTAATCAGCAGAAATGTATCCTTGCAAGATGGCTGCTCACTCATCCGGATTATCTGATACTGGATGAGCCTACCAGAGGAATCGACGTAGGTACCAAGGTAGATATACAGAAACTTGTGCTTAAGCTTGCAAGCGAAGGTATGAGTATCACATTTATTTCATCCGAAACGGATGAGATGCTTCGTACCTGCTCAAGACTCATAGTCATGAGAGACAGAAAAGTCGTGGGCGAACTCAAAGGAGAAGATCTTACTCAGAATAAGATAATGAATACGATAGCCGGAGGTGAAGGACAATGAGTACGATTTCTACAAAGCCGAAGAGCCAAGGTGGCTTTGCCGGCAAATTGTTAAAGAATCAGATATTTATTCCCATAGCCGCCATGTTGTTGCTGCTTTTGTTCAACCTCATAGTGGATCCGAGCTTTTTCAAGATCACAATGGGACTTAACAGTGACGGCAATCCGGTCCTTTCGGGATATCTGATCACGATCCTTAATAACGGTTCAGAACTTGCCATACTGGCAATAGGCATGACACTTGTTACTGCTGCATCAGGCGGACAGGATATTAGTGTGGGTGCTGCCATAGCCATAGCCGGCAGTACACTTTTAAGGGTATTATGCGGAACCAATACACGTCCGGATGTTCTTCGAACACCGGTATTTGTGGCATTCATAGTTTGCTGCCTCGTGGCCATGGCTTTCGGAGCGTTTAACGGTGCGCTGGTAGCGATATTCAAGATTCAGCCCATGGTAGCGACTCTGATACTCTATACGGCAGGTCGTTCCATAGCAGCATGGATCAACAATAACGAGCTTCCGATCATATCTGATCCCAAGTTTGCATATTACGGCGGTTTTATACCGGGTATACCGGTTCCCACACCGTTCTTTATTGCGGTAGCCTGTGTGATAGTCATTACGTTGGTGCTTAAGTTCACGAACCTTGGACTTTATACTCAGGCAGTCGGTATCAATGAGAGCTCATCAAGGCTTAACGGACTTAATCCCGTATTTATCAAGTGGCTCACATTTGTGATACTCGGACTCTGTGTTGCTGTTGCTGCACTTATAAAGGTCAGCCGTCTTTCTTCCATCAACTATTCGGTTATAGCCAAGGATATAGAGATGGACGCGATCCTGGCGGTTGCACTCGGCGGTAACGCACTCGGCGGCGGTAAGTTCAATATGGCGGCTTCCATAATAGGAGCCTTCGTTATACAGATGCTTACCACAACGTTATTTAAGTTCAATGTTCCTTCGGATGCGCTTCCGGCCTACAAGGCAGTAGTCGTAATTGTACTTGTTGTCATAAGCGCGCCCGTATTCAGGGATACCATGTCAGGCCTGGCCAAAAAGCTCGGCGCTGCCAAGAATAAGGGGGTGGCATAATGTCTAAGATAAAAGATAGATTTAAGGACATGACAGATACCAATCTGTTGCTTACCATCACCATAGTGGTATTCTTCCTGATGTACATAGGAGCGGTGCTCTTCCAGGGCAAAGGATTTTTAAAGCCTCAGACATTTTTCAATATACTTAATGCCAATGCGGCGCTTATCATCTTATCATGCGGAATGAGCATAGTGATGATCACCGGCGGTATCGATATTTCGGTCGGCGGTGTGACGGCACTTATTTCGATGAGCTGTGCGGTATATCTTGATTACAAGGGCGGTAATGTCGGAGTATCGTTGCTCATAGCTTTGATGATAGGAGTTGCATACGGTCTGGTACAGGGATTCCTTGTAGCATATCTGGATATCCAGCCGTTCATAGTATCCCTGGCGGGTATGTTCTTCGCGAGAGGTATGACCACAATAGTCAATACGAATCCTTTTAACGTAGAGAATCCTGCTTTCGTGGCTCTTAAAGAGACCAGAATAGTGGTTCCGGGTATGGGATCATACAATAAGCTCGGCAAATATGTGGATGCTTATGTGGAGATAGGTGTAATTGTAGCGATCATAGTTGTTATCCTGATGTTCTGCGTACTTCGTTGGACTAAACTCGGACGCAGCTTCTATGCGGTCGGCGGCAACAAGCAGAGCGCTCTTATGTTAGGTATCAACGTAAAAAGGACAAAGTTCTTATCACACTTAATCTGCAGTACCTTGGCAGGTATCGGCGGATATGTTTACTTCCTTCATGTAGGAAGCGGAGCCGTGACACACGCGCAGGGAGCCGAGATGAATGCGATTGCTTCATCCATCATAGGCGGTACGATGTTGACCGGAGGAGTCGGTAACATCATAGGTACTTTCTTCGGAGTTCTTTCACTTAGCACGATACAGAATATCGTAGCAAGTGCGGGACTTGATCAGGCTTGGTGGACGGGAATTACAATAGCGGCGATGTTATGCATCTTCCTTGTGATCCAGTCGGTTGTGATGGCCAGAAAGAAGAGTTCGGTAAAGAAATAATAAACGCTGTCAGGCAGGGAACGATTTCGTCTTCCCTGCCTGATTTATATTGTACTTAAGTCACAGATTTAGTATAATAATACTGTATGAAAAAGAGTGTGTTTTTTGCGTTGATCATATCTTTCGTCCTACTTTTGTCGGGCTGCGGATCGTACAGTTCGGGACAGAATACGGACATGGATGTACAGAATGAAGATAAGGATCTTATAGTTATAGGTTTTTCACAGGTCGGCGCAGAATCTGACTGGCGTAAGGCCAATACGGAATCCATGCTCTCCACTTTTACAAGGGAGAAGGGATATGATCTGATATATGAGGATGCACAGCAGAAGCAGCAGAATCAGATCACTGCCATCCGTACCTTTATCCAGAGGGAAGTGGATTATATAGTGCTTGCACCGGTCACCGAGGACGGATGGGACACGGTACTTGGTGAAGCTCATGATGCAGGGATTCCGGTCATCATAGTAGACAGGCAGGTAGCAGTGAATGACAATGACCTCTTCACCTGCTGGGTAGGTTCGGACTTTGAACTCGAAGGCAGAAAAGCCTGTGAATGGCTCAGATCATACTGTGATGCACACGGAATAGAACAAAATGATATCAATATAGTCGACATACAGGGTACCGAAGGATCTTCAGCCCAGCTTGGAAGGACCAAGGGACTTAACGATGCGGTTAGGAGCAACGGCTGGAATCTTTTGGATGTAAGACCCGGAGAATATACACAGGCCAAGGGCAGAGAAGCTACGGCATATCTTTTGCAGCTTCATCCGGATATCAATGTAGTGTACTGCGAGAATGACAATGAAGCCTTTGGGGCCATAGAAGCGATAGAAGCTGCCGGCAAGAGCGTGGGCACGAACATAGAAGCAGGACAAATCATGGTCCTGTCTTTTGACGGAGTGAGCGATCTGGCAGTGGATTACTGTAAGAACGGCAGCATCTCATGCATAGGCGAGTGCAATCCGCTTCACGGACCCAGAGTGGAGAGGATCATAGAGAATCTGGAAGCCGGTATAGTACCGGAGAAGTTCGAATACGTGGATGAGGCTATCTTAAGCGGGGATGATACGATCACCAATATCAGTCTTGACGGAGTGACATATTCGGTTGAGCTGTTGGGAAGATAGATCTGTGGGACGGAGTATATGAACATTATTCAGAGGTTTAAGGATTTTGTTAATAAGGAGACTAACAGGGAGAATGAGTCTCATAAAGTGACGGTACTTATACGTGTGCTGTCGCTTGCTCTTACACTGACATCTTTGGTTTCGGCCGTGGTGTATCTTATATCGGGATTTTACCATGGAGCTTTTATGCTGGTGTTCGGCTCTCTTACATACTGCGCCGTTTTTACCCTCACTTACTTTTTTGACAACAGATGTACGTTATCTTTGTTCATAACCATTGAAGGAGCCATATTCATCGTGACTCCCGTGGTGTTTGGCTGGGACAGTTCTGTTCAGGCATTTCCCATACTTCTTGTGATCATATATTTCTTCTCAAGCTACAAAGGACCGGTATATAAGTTCAGCTTTATTGCTGCTACGTTTATCGTGTATATGATATTGTCGATGAAGTTTGGCGGTACTACGGGCGTTATGGATCTGAGCCCGGCGCTTCATGTGTATATCAGAGATGCCAATATGTTTATCGTTCTTGTCCTGACCGGTATCGCGGCTTATATGTTCGCCAATGAGAAGCAGGACATGGAGAAGAAACTCATCGAGTACAATAAAAAGCTTGAAGAGAAAGCCAGCGTCGATCCCCTTACGGGACTATTCAACAGGCGCAAGTGTATGGAATATCTCGAGGAGCTTGAGAAGAAGGCCTCAGAGCATATGTTCTGTATTGTCATGGGCGATATAGATCACTTTAAGAATGTCAACGACACATACGGACATGATACCGGTGACCTTGTATTACAGGGTGTAGCCAAGGTGTTCACTACCTGTACCAGAGATATAGGCCTCGTATCGAGATGGGGCGGAGAGGAATTTCTTATAGTCCTTCCTGATATGAACGGCGACGAAGCCATGGAAGTGCTGTTCAATATCCAGAGTGAGATACGCAAGATGTGCGTGATGTCAGGTGATCAGAAGATTAAGGTCACACTTACGTACGGACTTACGGAATATGATCCGGCGCTTACTCTTGATCAGAATATCAAGGATGCGGATGACAAGCTGTATCTGGGCAAACAGCAGGGAAGAGATACGGTAATATTCTAAGGAGACGTTTCTGTCGATACTCCTTTAAGTTTACATAATTTAATGTTTTGGAGGTTTGCAAATGGACAAAAAGACACTTATAGAACAGGGAAAAGCTGTTCTTGGTATTGAATTCGGCTCTACGAGGATCAAAGCGGTCCTTATTGATGACAAAGGTCAGGTGCTGGCATCGGGCGGACACGGTTGGGAGAACCGCCTTGATAACGGTATATGGACCTATACTCTTGATGATATCTGGGGCGGACTGCAGGACTGCTATCAGGATCTTTTAAAGGATGTTAAGCAGAAGTACGATACGGATGTCACGAGTTTTGCTTCCATCGGCTTTTCTGCAATGATGCACGGATATCTTGCTTTTGATAAAAAAGGTGAACTTCTGGTTCCCTTCCGTACATGGCGCAATACCATCACCGGAGAGGCAGCAGGCAAGCTCACTGAGGCATTTAACTATAATATTCCCCAGAGATGGAGTATCTCACATCTTTACCAGGCTATCCTTAATAAAGAATCTCATGTACCGAATATCGCATTCTTTACCACGCTTGCCGGATATGTACACTGGAAACTTACCGGCAGAAAGGTACTCGGTGTAGGTGATGCTTCTGGTATGTTCCCGATCGATATCTCTACAGGCAATTACGATGCCGGGATGATAGAGAAGTTTGACAGCCTTACAGCAGGCACCGATTTTACCGGCAAACTTGCGGACATACTTCCCGAAGTGCTCAGCGCAGGTGAAGATGCAGGCGCACTTACGGAAGAAGGTGCAAAACTTTTGGATACAAGCGGCAGATTAAAGGCCGGCATACCTTTGTGCCCTCCCGAGGGAGATGCAGGTACGGGTATGGTAGCTACCAACAGCGTAGCCAAGCGCACCGGTAATATCTCTGCGGGTACTTCCATATTTGCCATGGTGGTTCTTGAAAAAGAACTGTCCAAGGTATACCCGGAGATAGATCTTGTGACCACTCCGGACGGAGCGTTGGTAGGCATGGTTCACTGCAACAACTGTACTTCGGAGATCAATGCCTGGGTCAATATGTTTAAGGAATTCTATGAACTCATGGGTCAGACACCCGATATGAATGAGCTCTTTACGAAGTTATACTCTGTGGCGCTTAAGGGAGATGCAGATTGCGGCGGTTTGCTTTCATACAACTATGTATCAGGTGAGCCTGTTACAGGATTTGCTGACGGAGCTCCGTTATTCGTGCGTACTGCAAAGGATAAGTTTACTTTGGCCAATGTCATGAGGATGCATCTGTATTCTGCATTTGCAACCCTTAAGGTGGGCCTTGATATTCTCTTTAAGCAGGAGCATGTTGAAGTGGATGAGATGCTTGGTCACGGTGGATATTTCAAGACCAAGGATGTGGGTCAGAGTTTTGCGGCTGCAGCCATCCATGCACCGGTATCCGTAATGGAGACTGCAGGAGAAGGCGGAGCATGGGGAATGGCACTTCTTGCAGCATATATGACGGGTAAGAGCGCAGGACAGAGTCTCGGAGCTTACTTAAGCGATGTGATCTTTGCCGGCAACAAGGGCAGCAGGATGGAGCCTAAGGAAGCCGATATAGCAGGATTTGAAGCATTCATGGAGAAGTATCGTAAGGGCCTTGATATCGAGAAGGCAGCCGTGGATATTTTATAAGACGATCATTTGGAGGACTAACATGTTAGAGGAATTAAAGAAACAGGTATACGAAGCCAATATGCTTTTGCCGGCATATAAGCTTATTACTTTTACCTGGGGCAATGTCAGCGGGATAGACAGGGAAAAGGGACTCTTTGTCATCAAACCCAGCGGAGTGGAATATGACGTACTTAAGCCTGAGGATATGGTGGTACTTGATCTTGACGGCAATGTAGTGGAGGGTGATTACAGACCTTCATCTGACACGGCCACTCATTTAGAGATATATAAGGCGTTTAAGGAAGTCGGAGGTGTCGTACATACTCATTCATCCTATGCCACATCCTGGGCTCAGGCCGGAAGAGACATTCCTTGTTACGGAACTACGCATGCGGATTATTTTTACGGAGACATCCCGTGCTTAAGATGCCTTAACGCTGATGAGATAGAAGAGGCTTATGAGGCCAATACCGGACATCTGATTGTGAATGAGTTTAATCGAATGGGAAGGGATCCCATGGCCGTACCGGCAGTGCTTTGCAAGAATCATGGAGTATTCACATGGGGTAAGGATGCCATAGATGCGGTTCATTCTGCCGTTGTTACCGAAGAAGTGGCCAAGATGGCTTTCCGTACCGAGCTGATCAATAAGGATGTAAAGCCGGCTCCGAAAGAACTTCAGGATAAGCATTACTATCGCAAGCACGGAGCCAACGCTTATTATGGACAGAATAAATAGTTTGTGATATTATAAGCACGTGCACGTGCACGTAGTGCTCGCTGCATTTGTGATAAAATTTTAGGAGGGACTATGGATAACTTAGAGCTTAAGAGAAAAGCCAATGCGGTTCGCAAGGGCATAGTAACAGCAGTTCACGGCGCAAAGGCCGGACATCCGGGCGGATCTTTATCTGCTGCGGACTTGTTTACATTTTTGTATTTTGAGGAGATGAATATAGACCCCAAGGATCCCAAGAAGGCTGACAGGGATCGTTTCGTACTGTCTAAGGGACATACGGCACCCGGCCTTTACTCGGCCCTTGCCAACAGAGGTTATTTCCCCGTTGCTGATCTTCCTACATTAAGACACCTCGGTTCTTACCTTCAGGGTCATCCCTGCATGCAGGAGACACCCGGTGTGGATATGAGTTCAGGTTCACTCGGACAGGGTATATCTGCAGCAGTAGGTATGGCGCTTGCTGCCAAGCTTGATAAGAAGGACTACAGAGTATATACACTTTTAGGAGATGGAGAGATCCAGGAAGGTCAGGTATGGGAGGCTTCAATGTTTGCCGGGGCCAGAAAGCTTGACAACCTTACTGTCATCGTGGACAATAACGGTCTTCAGATTGACGGTAAGATCGAAGATGTCTGCAATCCCTATCCGATAGACAAGAAGTTTGAGGCATTCAATTTCCATGTGATCAATATAGACGGTCATGACTTTGATGCCATAAGAGCAGCTTTCAAGGAAGCCAGAGAGACAAAGGGCATGCCTACGGCTATCATCATGAAGACCACCAAGGGCAAGGGTGTATCTTACATGGAGAACAACGCAGGCTGGCATGGCAAGGCACCCAATGACGAGGAGTATGCCGTAGCCATGAAGGATCTGGAAGAGATAGACAAACAGTTGGCATAGTATTAGGAGAATGGTGAGAAGAATATGAGTGATATTAAGAAGATAGCTACCAGAGAGAGTTACGGTAACGCCCTTGTAGAATGTGCTGAAGACTTCCCTGAGTTGGTCGTGCTTGATGCGGACCTTGCGGGAGCTACCAAGACAGGTACATTCAAGAAGGCTTATCCGGACAGACATATCGATTGCGGTATTGCAGAGTCCAATATGACAGGTATTGCGGCAGGTCTTGCTACATGCGGTAAGATCCCGTTCATCTCTTCATTTGCAATGTTTTCCGCAGGAAGAGCATTCGAACAGGTTCGTAATTCCATCGGATATCCGCATCTTAATGTTAAGATCGGAGCTACACACGCAGGTGTATCCGTCGGCGAGGACGGAGCATCCCATCAGTGTAACGAGGATATAGCTCTTATGCGCACGATCCCCGGAATGATGATCATCAATCCCGCTGATGATGTTGAGGCAAAAGCTGCCGTTAAAGCAGCATATGAATATGTGGGACCTGTTTATATGCGCTTCGGAAGAGCTGCAGTTCCCGTATTCAACGATGAAAAGACATATAAGTTTGAAATGGGCAAGGGCATCGTCCTTAAAGAAGGCAAGGATGTTTCGATAATCGCAACGGGCAGCACAGTTCCTGCTTCAATGGAAGCAGCGGAAATGCTCGCAAAGGACGGAATAGACGCCGAGGTTATAAACATCCATACGATAAAGCCGCTTGACGAAGAACTGATATTAAAGACCGCAAAGAAGACAGGAAAGGTAGTCACGGCTGAAGAGCACTCCATCATCGGAGGACTCGGAAGCGCAGTATGTGATGTTCTGTCAGAAAAGCATCCCACACCCGTGTTCAGGATCGGTATGAGAGATGTATACGGCGAAAGCGGTTCGGCAGCACAGCTGCTCCACAAGTATCTGCTTGATGCGGAAGGTATATATGAGCAGGTAAAAAAGTTTGTTAAGTGATCATTTAAGATAAAGATGCGTCCTGTATGAGTCTCGGCTTATACGGGACGCCTTTTGTGCAGTCAGGAAGAAATAAAT
>JAEEGL015022076.1_pt1 | contig 10595 bp, 11 predicted proteins | sample 9134231 | NCBI WGS metagenome assembly JAEEGL01 (sample SAMN16246548, study PRJNA631951) | gut metagenome | biome: gut microbiome; feature: rumen; material: fiber-attached | host: Bos | place: Iran: Karaj | collected 2018-10 | reverse complement strand
TTTGCGATGACTTTGCCCGACATATTCGCGAATTTCACGAAGGATGCCTTTATATTGTCAAGCGTCCCAAAGTAGTCAAGATGATCCGCATCTATGTTGTTTATTATCACGATGTCCGGGGACAGATGCAGGAAATGATCCTTGAACTCACAGGCTTCACACACGAATGTATCCGAACTTCCGATACAGCCGCTGCCGCCTATTATGGGGAGCTTGCCGCCGATGTATGCGGATATGTCCTTGCCTGCGTTCTTGAGTATGGTGGTGATCATGGATGTCACGGTGGTCTTGCCGTGAGTGCCGCTGACGCATACCGCATTGTCAAACCATGAGGATACTATGCCGAGTATCTCCGCACGTTCGAGCATCGGCACACCGCTTGCCTTTGCAGCGGCAAATTCCGGATTGTCGGGCATGATCGCTGCGGTATATATGATAAGGTCTGCGCCTTCGATATTCTCTGCGCGCTGTCCGATGGGATATACCGTGATGCCTGTCTTTCTCACAGCCGCAAGCGTCTCGGTCTCATTGTTGTCCGAGCCTGTGATATAAAAGCCCTTTGAGTGGAGCATCTGTGCGATGGGGTACATCCCGCTGCCGCCGATGCCTATCATATGTATATGCTTTTTGCCGTCAAGAATATTCAGTCTATTCACCTTTTTCGATAAGTAGCTTGGTTTTGAGTATTGCTATCTGTGTCTTTGCATCAGGTATGCTGCCGTCCATGACGAGCTTCACTGCTTCATCAAGGGGCATCTTTATCACATCGAGATACTCTCCCTCGTCGGGATGAGCTTTCCCGAAAATCAGATCCCGTGCGAGATACATATGTATCTTCTCCGTCAGATACGCAACGGAGGGATAGCATACTCCGAGATAATCGAAGCGGCCGCATTCCGCGCCCGTCTCTTCGGAAAGCTCTCTCAGTGCGGCGGATCTGTGATCCTCGTCCTTTTCTAGCTTGCCGGCGGGTATCTCAAGAAGCGGCTCCATGAATGCGTAGCGGAACTGCTTCACCATAATGACTTCGTTCTTATCCGTAAGGGGCACTACACATACTCCTCCCGAATGTATCACGAGCTCTCTGCCGACGGTCTTGCCGTCCTCAAGCTCGGCAACATCCTTTCTTACGGTCACGATGCGGCCTTCAAATACAGTGTGCTTTTCGATAGTGGTCTCTTTGATATACATATATCCTCCGTATCAGCTGCACAGTGCTATTGAGACAGGGAACAGCACGGCAAGGAAAATAAGGTTTAACAGTGTGAATACAAGTATATAGCGCCCTGTGGACGAATTCTCCGATGACGAGTATATCTTCAGTGAGATAAGGCTCGCAAGGGAGGAGATTATCGTGCCCAGAGAGCCGACATCGCATCCGAGTATGATCGCTGCATACTTATCGGAGAATCCCGATATCATCACAGCAGCGGGCATATTCGATATTACCTGTGATGTGAGGAGCGATGCAACTAGCTCATGTCCGAGTATAGCAGATGAGATATATGAGGACAGGGCGGCGTTGTTCTTGATATTTCCTATGAAAATGAATATGAATACGAATGTCATGAGCAGACCGTAGTCTATCTCTGCAAAGAGCTCCGGCTGACATATTGCTATGACCGCTATTACAGATGCGAATGCGGTCATGCGGCTGCACAGGCCCATGACGGAAAGTATACACATAATGAAGAGCACCCCATACAGAAGAAGATAGGGTGTGTTGGTGATGGCTGTCTTCTCCGAGGTCTCTACCTGTATTGCCTCACGCTTCACTGCAAGGCTTGCGACCACCAGCATGACAAGGCTGAGCCCGCAGACGGGAGCGGTGATGGAGAAAAACTCCGTAAGTGTCATTCCCGAATGCGAGAATACATACAGGTTCTGCGGATTGCCGAAGGGAGTGAATGCGCTTCCCATATTAGCGGCGATAGTCTCGAGCGATACTAAAAGTATCGGGTCTGCGCCTATCTGGTTATATACAGCGATGGAAAAAGGTACGAATGTGATGAGCGCCACGTCATTCGTCACGAACATCGCAAGGAAGAATACGGAGACTATGAGGATGAGCGTGAGCCTGCGCATATTCTTTGCAAGACGGGTAAGATATTCGGTGAGGCGCTTGAATACGTTGTTCTCCGTGAAGCCTGCGATGACAGCCATAAAGCCGAACATCACCGCAAGAAGGTCTGAGTCGATATAACTCACATAATCCGCCGAAGGTGCGAACAGCATGGATACCAGTGCGCAGAAACCGGCGATTATGACCATCACATTCTTTTTAATGATCTGTTTTATCTTAATGTATCTCAACTCCCATATGCCCCTTGCCGTACAGCAAAGGGGCTTAGCGGATCAAAGCAGATGACGGTATGATCCGCTCACTTTATCTCGTTGAATACCGAACCGAATACTTCGTCTGCCTCTGCGCCGTTTATTACTCCCGAAAAGGCGAGTGATGAGCGGTTGAGCGTATAACAGGGAAGATATATGCTTTCCCTTACCGATTCGGGCAGTGCTTCCTTGTATGCAACGGCATACCTATAGCATACACGGCCGTTGTCGTCTATGGACAGACAGCCGAAATGCGAATTGTAGTTTATCAGGTTGCAGAGTACAAGAAGCTCTTTGCGTATGTCATCCTTGTCGGTCTGGGTGGGGAGATATGCATCTACTGTGTAATAATCCGTATAGAAATGGATGAACATGGATATTTCTTCATATACATGATTGAGCGGGGCATTGACGAATATCTCGTCAGCATCCGCGCTTATCCTCGGAGAAAAGCCGAGGTCGGCAAAAAGCCTTATCATTTCATCAAATATTATCTTGGATTCCATATATGATCTCCTAACCTATCGTTATTACGAGCAGATCCACGGGAAATCCTCGTTCTTCAAGATATGTGCGGATCTCCTTGGGGTCGCCCTCTGCGATATTGACTGCAGCCTTATTGCTGGGGACATCCACAAAAACATCTGTAACAGGGTATTTGCCTTCAAGCTCTGCCGATGCCTGTCGGGCGATCTCGGTGAGCTCATTGAATGAGTGGGTGACTGTCTTATAGGAAATGCAGGTATACTCACTGAGAAGGTCGGTGTAGTATGAAGAAGGCTCCTTTTCGGTGATACATATATACATCTTGCCGAAGTAGCTGTATGCACCTGCGTAATCATCGGGTGCTGTCTCGTTGCCCTTGCCGTCCCTGAAGGATATGGTAAGACGCTCATATGCGTTCTCGGGGGTGTCTTCGAAATCAGGGTAGACCGGTACATATTCGGTCTCGGTAGTCTCTGAGGCAATCTCGGTGGTGGTATCGGAAGTAGTTTCGGCAGTGGTCTCTGTCTCAGTCACTGCTTCGGTGACGGACTGAGTGGTCTCGGATGAGACGGCGGTCACTGTCTGCGGGGCGGAAGTGCCTTGGGAACAGCTGCAAAGCATCAGGACAGCTGCTGTCAATAGTATTCGTTTCATTGTGTGGTGTCCTTTATTCATGATTACTATATTATACCATATCGGGGCGTGAATTTCAATAGAAAACAGAAAATTTTGTCAGTATCACAGAAGAGTTATGCAGCAAAAAGCCCCTGCCTTGTCGGGCAGGGGGAAACAGGCGTTTTACCATTTTCTTGATGCATCGGGGCAGTGCAGCGCCTTCCTTGCGGCGCGAAGTTCAACGAAGCATCCGCATATCATACAGCTGCCGTTATTGAGACTGTCACATCTGCTGCATATATCAAGTCTGCTCCGATACTGCGCATCATCGGCCTTTTCGTCTGCGCTTATCTGAGACAGCCGCTCCTTGATCCCCTCATACAGACCGAGAGGATCATAGGATGCGAGGAGACATTTTATGCAGGGAGGCTGATTCACTTGACGGTGACCTCAACAACGGAGCATGCGGGCAGCTTGATCTTCAGCACGCCGTTTGTGACCTCTGCAGCATAAGGATCGATATGCACGGTGTCGGGAGTGTCAAAATCATTGTGGGAATGTACCTCACCCGTAAGGATGCGGGCAGATGCGGTCTTTGCATCGAAGCCGCAGATGGTGCAGGATATCTCTGCTTCATCATGGAGAGAGCAGTTAGCGGCTGTGATGGTCATGACTCCGTCCTTTACAGAAGCGGAGGAGGATATCATGGGAACGTTGAGACCGTCTGCGGTGTTCTCGTTCTCATGCCAGCAGTATACACATTCGCCCTCCTGATGCTCCTTGAAAAGGTCGAATACATGGTAGGTGGGAGTCTTTATCATCTTCTCGCCCTCCGTGAGGATGATGGCCTGCAGCACGTTTACTATCTGTGCGATATTTGCCATCTTGACCCTGTCGCAGTGGCGGTTGAAGATATTGAGGGATATAGCCGCAACTATGGCATCGCGCATGGTGTTCTGCTGATAGAGGAAGCCGGGGTTGGTGCCCTCCTCCACATCGAACCATGTGCCCCATTCATCGACGATGAGAGCTATCTTGCCCTCGGGGTCGTAGCGGTTCATGATCTCTTTGTTCCTGGTGATGAGCTCGTCGGTGAAGTTTACGGTGTTGAGCAGTACCTTGTACTCGTCCTCGGTGAATTCAAGGGCATGACCCTTGTTGTTCCAGTCGGGGATGGAGTAGAAATGCAGCGAGATGCCGTCAGCTGTCCACATATTAGCGGGATTTCTGAGCTTCTTCATAATGACCTCGGTCCAGTTGTAATCCGAACCGCTGGGGCCGCAGGCGATCTTGAAGAGATGATTGCCGCTGTGATCCTTGCAGAAGCTCTGGAACTGCTTGTATACGCCGCTGTAGAACTCGGCATCCATGTTGCCGCCGCAGCCCCAGTTCTCGTTGCCGATACCGAGGTACTTGAGCTTCCAGGGCTTCTCTCTGCCGTTCCTGCGCCTTTCATCGGCGGCAGGGGATACGCAGTCGGAGGTGATATACTCTATCCATTCCGAAAGCTCGTGTACAGTGCCGCTCCCGACATTTCCTGCTATATAGGGCTCGCATCCCACAAGCTCGCAGAGCTCCATGAATTCGTGAGTACCGAAGCTGTTGTCCTCGGTGACGCCGCCCCAGTTGGTATTTATCATCTTCTTGCGTTTGGACTTGTCGCCTATGCCGTCACGCCAGTGGTATTCATCCGCGAAGCATCCGCCCGGCCAGCGGAGAACGGGCAGCTTTATCTGCCTGAATGCTTCCACGATATCCTTCCTGATGCCGTGGATATTGGGGATAGGGGAATCCTCTCCGACATATATGCCGTTGTATATACATCTTCCGAGATGCTCGGAGAAATGGCCGTATATCTCACGGTTGATATGTCCCTTTACATCTGCTGCGTTTATCAGCATATCAAAACTCTTCATGAACGTGTCCTCCTTGTAGTGGCATTACTATAGTGAAGTGTACCATATTGACAAAAAATGCGCAATGATATATAATATCTTTAAACTTACTTTTCATACGATTAGAAGGTGAACTATGTTTGAACTTCATAAGGTCGGTCTCGATGTCAGCCACAGCGGCAGCTTCTTCATAGACCGTCCCACAGGATCGGGAGACAGGCTGCTGATAATCTTCAAATCCGAGGCGGTGCTCGAGGCAGAGGGCAGGACTATGATAGTTCCCCCGGACAGTGCGATAATATTTGAAAAGGATCAGCCCCAGATATACCGGGCTTCACAAAGTATGTACGTTAACCACTTCCTGCACTTCGACTGTGCAGAAGAGGATCTGGTTGGGGCAGTATGCGGGAGACTGCTCATACCCGCGAGGATAGCGGAATGTGAGGAGCTCCTCAGGATGATAAGTCGTGAGCAGCTTTCGGCATCGGTGCACAGGGACAGATATATATCCATGCTCATATCCATGCTGCTTCTGAAGGTATCGGAGCAGGACATGCGGGATGCGGAGCCGATAAATGCACATAAGGCCGCGCTTGACAGACTGCGTGCGGATATGTACAGCAACCCTGCGCAGTTTCGGAACGTGGCAGAGCTTGCAGCGGCGGTGAATCTATCCAAATCGCATTTCCAGCAGCTGTATAAGACGCTGTTCGGGCTGCCGTGCTATGAGGATCTTCTCAGGGCAAGGATCATGACCGCGCAGTACTATCTTGCGTCTACGGATCTGACGGTGAAGGAGATCGCGGGGCTTTGCGGCTACGATAACGATATATGCTTCATGCACAGGTTCAGGGCGCGAACCGGTCTCACACCATGCGAATACCGCAGCAGAGACGTGCAGTAGGGCGGATGCAGGCAGTATGCCTGTTAGAATCCTTTGCGTAGTAAGAGTGACCGGGTTACGAATGATACCGGCTTGCAGGGGAATATCAGCGAAATCGCTGTCGGCCGTGCCGACCTGTGAAAATTTGCTTGATTTTTTTGTATGAGTGTGGTATAATATAAAATGGCTGTTTTTGTTGATTTAACAGACGGTATGAAAGGACGATGCAAATGTTAAAGGTTGGATTTATAGGCGCGGGCAATATGGGCGGCGCTATCATGGGCGGCATACTTCGCAGCGGCGGAGAGCATTCTGTTGCTGCATATGATGCAGACCCCGCTAAAATGGCGGCTCTTCCCGCAGGTGTAACAGCGGCAGAGAGCATACCTGCGCTTATGGCTTCATCAAAGTATATTTTTCTTGCGATCAAGCCGCAGATATTCGATGCGGTGCTCCCACAGATAGCAGGCCATGCTACCGCAGATCATGTAATAGTATCGATAGCGGCAGGCATTACAGAGGACTATATCATATCCTCGCTGGGCATAGATGCACATACGGTCATAGTTATGCCGAATACACCGTTCCTTCTCGGCGCGGGCGCAACTGCGCTTGCAAAGGGCAGATTCACTTCCGATGAGGAGTTTGCCTGCGTGAAGGGAATATTTGAGACGGGCGGCATAGCAGAGGTCGTGCCTATGGATAAGATGAAGGAGATAATAGCGATAAACGGCTCATCTCCCGCATTCATATATCTGTTCTCCAAGGCATTCGTTTCATATGCGGCAGAATGCGGCATAGATGAGGATGCTGCACTTCGTCTGTTCTGCCAGTCACTGGTGGGCTCAGCGGAGATGATGAAGGGCTCGGGCAAGACCCTCGATGAACTTATCAAAATGGTATCTTCGCCCGGAGGCACTACTCTTGCAGGACTTGACGGTCTCTATGAAGGCAGGCTTGAAGACACCGTAAAGGACTGCTGCAGAAGATGCACAAAGCGTGCATATGAACTAAGCAAATAATAATGGAAGGCTGGTATTTCGTTTGAATCTCCCTTTTTTCGGCAGAAATGATCTTGCTGCAGGCTCAGGTGTAGCAAAAGACGGACCTAAGAAGAAACCCTTTTTCAGATTCTGGGAAATGTTTTTTGAGCGCTTCTGGAAAATGGTAAAACTTTCGCTTCTCACATTCCTGTTCTCTATACCGATCGTGACTATAGGCCCTGCTCTCGCAGGCATGACAAAGGTGCTCCATTCCTATGTCCTTGACAAGGATACATTCATATGGCACGACTTCATGAAGGGCTTCAAGAGCAATCTCAAGATGAGCCTGCCGGTAGGTCTGATAGATATAGTTTTCGTAATATCGTTCATATGCTCCATACAGGTATATCCCGCGGTGGCAGAATCCACGGGCAACGGCATATTCAATGTGTTCTGCGTGGTAGCGGTGGGATTTGCACTGACGGTATTCATGATGAATTTCTTCATATTCCCCATGATAGTATGCACGGATCTCACATTCAAGCAGGTGATAAAGAACTCGTTCTACCTCACCGCGCTCGGGCTCAAGACCAATATCATCACGCTCCTGCTCGTAATGCTCACCGGCGGCATACTTGTGGTGCTGTCCATACTGAGCTCTCCTGCTGTGTATATACTTGTTCCTGTCATACTGATATCATTTATCGGATTCCTTATCATGTTCAACAGCTATCCTCAGATACAGGAGCGCGTGATAGAGCCCTATTACCGCGAAAGAGGACAGACCAATCCCGAGTACGACTATCTCAAGCCTCCCGAGGACGATGATGCCGTATTCACGGACATGGGCGGACAGGAAGCCCCGATAGAAGCCCCCTCATCAAAAAAGAAGGGCAAGATCATCAGCTGAAAGGAAAATATATATGGTCGCAGGAAATATCATTTTTGACCTTGACGGTACACTGTGGGATTCTTCGGAAACGGTCGCTGCCTCATGGTCGGAGACCGTTCGGCTCTCGGGCATCCCGCTGCTGAGATCTGCTTCTTTCACTGCAGAGGATCTTCGTTCGGTCATGGGAATGACAATGACGGATATAGCGGACAAGCTTTTTCCGGATCTGTCACCTACAAGGCGTGCGGAACTGATGGACAGGTGCTCGCAGGATGAGAACAACTTCATTGCCGTAAACGGCGGCATACTGTATGAGAATGAAGAAGAAGTGCTCTCGGAGCTCAGCCATGACAAGCGCCTGTTTATAGTTAGCAACTGTCAGTGCGGGTATATCGAGGCGTATCTCGAGTACACCGGATTTGAGAAATATTTCAGTGATTACCTGTGCTGGGGCGATACCGGCAAGGGCAAGGCTGAGAATATACGCCTGCTTATAGAAAAGAACAAATGCATAAATTCAGTATATGTCGGAGACACAAGAGGAGACTATGCTTCCGCAGAACAGGCGGGAACACCGTTTATCCATGCAGCATACGGCTTCGGTACTCTCAGGGCTTCGGACAAGCCGGCTGCGGTGATAAGCGGACTAAAGGATCTTGCAAAGGTCCTGTCGGATGAATGACACTTGACCTGCAGATAAGGGAGTGATCTGTTATGCAGCGGCGTGATAAGGTAAACTACTAGCTTGATATTGCGGAATCAGTGCTTGAACGCGGCACTTGCCTGCGCAGGAATTTCGGTGCGGTGATCGTCAATGCCGATGAGATAATATCCACCGGCTATACGGGTGCGCCGAGAGGGCGCAAGAACTGCTGTGAGATCGGCACTTGTACGCGTGAAAGACTGAACATCCCAAAGGGGCAGAGATACGAGCTGTGTAGGAGCGTCCATGCGGAGGCGAATGCCATCATATGCGCTTCGCGCAGCAGTATGATTGGCGCATCACTGTACCTTGCGTGTCACGATGCTGCAACAGATGAGCTTTACGGCAAGGTCGAGCCGTGTGCGATGTGCAAGAGGCTCATACTCAACGCCGGCATAAAACGCGTGTATGTGAGAAATACACACGATGAGTATACTGAAATATTCACATCAGACTGGATAATATTCGATGAATCGCTGAGCGGTTCTGATGGATACTGATAACAGGAGTACACAAAATGATAAGAAAAAGATGCTTTTTAGATTCTGCAGAACATGTCGCATTCACCACCATCACGGATGAAAAGTTCAAGAAGAGCGTATTCCAGGTGTATATGACATATCCCTTCAATGAGGAGAATACATCTGCATACGGTATGCTCTCATATATCCTTGACGGCACCAATGAAGACTATCCCGATATGACGAGCTTCAGCAGCAAGCTCGCGGAGCTTTACGGTGCATCTCTGGGCGTGTCTGACAGCAGATTCGGCGATTACAGATGCACGGAGTTCCGCACATCATGCATATCCGATAAATATGCGCTTGAAGGCGAGAAGCTCACGCTCGAGATAATCAAGCTCCTTTGCGGATGCATATTCCGTCCCGCAACGGAGAACGGAGTTTTCCCGGAAAAGCTGTTCAAGCTGAGGCTCATGGAGATGATCAACGATATAAACGGCGTGATCAATGACAAGCGGTCTTATGCGCTCCTTAACGCAAGGAAGCGCACATATGTGGGCGAGAACAGCAGTATAAGGCTCAAGGGTACAGCAGAGCAGGCTGAGAAGCTCACTCCCGAGATCGTATACAAGGCATATCAGCAGATGCTCGCAACTGCACATATAGAGATATTCTACGGCGGCAATCCTCTTTCCGAGGAATGCGAGGAATATATCCGCAGTGTATTCACAAGAGATGTGCAGCTTCCGGAATTTACCTATTTCAGCCCTTCGCCCATCAAGAGCGAGGTTTGCGAGGCGTCGGACACTCTCGATATCACACAGAGCAAGATGGTCATGGCATTCAAGTTTGCCCGCTATGAGAATGTGGAGGCAGCTGAAAAGCTTTTCCTGAAGATGTTCTGCTCGGCACCGTTCTCGCTGCTGTACAAGAATGTGCGCGAAAAGATGTCGCTTTGCTATTACTGCAGCTGTTCGGGCAATGTGTTCAAGAATGTTGTTACTATAGACAGCGGACTTGATGCATCAAAGATAGATACGGCAAGGGCAGAGATCATGCATCAGCTCAAGATCATACAGGACGGCGAATTTGAAGACGATCTGCTCGAGCAGGTGCGCATAATCGAACTCAATCAACTCAAGGCATACTATGATTTCCCGTCATCGCTGGTAGGATGGTATTCAGACAGGTATATGATCGAGAATACGCCTTCACCCAAGGAATATTCCGAGATCATAAAGGCTGTGACGAAGGAAGATATAATGAAGTTCGCAAAGTCACTGGTACTTGATACGGTGTATGTGCTCAAGGGAAAAGAATAACAGCAAACACATATTTATTTG
>JAEEGL013848200.1_pt1 | contig 10595 bp, 5 predicted proteins | sample 9134231 | NCBI WGS metagenome assembly JAEEGL01 (sample SAMN16246548, study PRJNA631951) | gut metagenome | biome: gut microbiome; feature: rumen; material: fiber-attached | host: Bos | place: Iran: Karaj | collected 2018-10 | reverse complement strand
TTCATGTTTGAGCGAGAGCATACCCTATTTCGGCCCAAAATGCCTCCTCTCTGGAGTTAGGGGCTTTTTATCAAACGCCCATTTGTGATTTTCAATTGGTGTTTGCGAGTAGCATCTAAATCATTGTACTAGAATAAGATAGCAATAAGTAAATCGATTATTTAATCGAAACAACTATTATAACCAATTGGACATAACTGTATCCTGAATACGAACAAGGTGAAGTTTAGTTTATCATCGGTTGTTTCCCCATTCCAGTGATTGTATAAAAGTATCCTATAATTATATGACTCTTATAGATAGTTGAGTGAAAGTAAAGAAAAATAATTATTTTTGTATAATGCACTAAGCGAAGCCGTATATGTCTCTACTCCGCCGCATATTCAAAAAGAGGCAGAATGAGTTACAAGCTCCTGAAACAAAGGAGTCTGAGGTATTCGTGTCAGTTCCCAATACTAAGGAATATGATACAATTATCGACTTCACTCAAGCATTGAATTCTCTCCTGATGTCGGACAAGTTTTTGGCTAGGAGTGATTACAAACGGCTGGTAGAGGATTATGCTGAACTAAACAGTTTTTTCCAAAATCAAAAGGCAGCTAAAACACTCGCGTTTTACTGCTCATCCAATGCTGTTCCTATTGTCGAAGTAGAGGCATTTCTGAGGAACTATGCGGATATCGCTAATTTGGAATCTGGCTCAGAAAGTATACGTCGGCATAATCAACTGTTCCTAGAACAGCATCTAGAATCTGAAAAGGATTATCTGGACGGTATTCTCAAATCCGTTGACCCTGTCATTAGTTTAGACCCAGAGCAGCGACAAGTAGTTCTCTCAGATGAAGACTACACTCTGGTTATAGCTGGAGCTGGGGCCGGGAAGACTACTACGGTGGCGGCGAAGGTTCGGTATCTCGTCGAACGTCAGCACGTTGATCCTGAGAAGATATTGGTGATTTCGTTTACCAACAAAGCTGTAGGCGAGCTGCGAGACAAAATCAACAAAGCGCTCCGGATTAAATGCCCAGTGACGACTTTCCATAGTACCGGCTATGCCATTCTTCGCAAGCAGAATCCAGCAGGAAAGAATATCCGGGACGGTGGTTTCCTTTTCAATGTCGTTAACAATTATCTCAAGAGCAACATCCTAGAGCAGCCGGAGCTTGTAGATAAGCTGATTCTCTTCTTCGGCAGCTATTTCGACGCACCGTATGAAGGCGATGACCTCAATGCCTTCTTCAATTATATCTCCAAGGCGGACTTCACTACCCTCAAAGGGAATATGAGCGAGTATACCGAGGAGATTATCAACAAGCGCACTGGCAATCGCATTTCCATTGCGCACGAAGCCCTACGGTCTGCCCAGGAAGTCAAAATAGCAAACTTCCTATACATCAACAAAATTGACTACGCTTACGAGAAGCCTTACAAGTACAATATCATCCGCGCCCACAAACCGTATACACCGGACTTCACAATCACCCAGGGTGACCACGTAGCTTACATCGAACACTTCGGAATTACTCAGGACGGCCGTAATAACCGGTACACTAAGGAGCAGTTGGATCGCTACAAGGCAGCTATCAACGACAAGATAAAACTACATAGAAAGCACAATACCGAACTCATCTATACCTTCTCTGCTTATAACGACGGCCGGCCGCTGCTTATACATTTGGAAGAGGAACTGAAGAACCATGGCTTCAAACTGGAGCCTAGATCCTCCAAAGAGGTATTTGACAAAATCGTTTCCACCGAAGAGAACAAGTATATCCTTAAATTGGTTAAACTGGTTTGTACCTTCATCCAGAACTTTAAGGTCAACGGTTTTACCACGGAGAAGTTCTATGAGTGGGAAAGTAACTGTACTAACGAGCGTACGAAACTCTTTCTGAATGTCTGCCAACAGTGTTATCTTGAGTATACCAAGCGCCTGAAGCAACAACATGCCGTGGATTTCGAGGACATGATCAACGAGTCAGCCCGCATCCTCAAGGAGCAGAAGAAGTCAGGTGTCAAGCTGGATTTCAAATACATCATCGTGGATGAGTACCAAGATATCTCTAGGCAACGTTTCGACCTCACAAAGGCTCTTAGTGAAGTCTGTGACGCAAAGATTATCGCTGTGGGTGATGACTGGCAGTCCATTTATGCATATGCCGGCGCCCGCATCGAACTCTTTACCCGGTTCAAAAAGGCAATGGGGTATGGTGATGAACTGAAGATTACCAAGACCTATCGCAACGCTCAGGAAGTTATCGACATTGCCGGCGGATTCATCCAGCAGAACGAATCTCAGCTGAAAAAAGCGCTTGTCTCCCCGAAGCATATTACTAACCCCATTGTTATCCAGACCTATACGGAAGAAGTTGACCGCAAGCAGTACGAAGGGAAGGGCGGCCGCTATTTCCTAATCGGCAAAACCGTCGAGGCTGCAATGGAGAAAATTCTCTCTGAGAATCCCAAGTCATCTATCCTCTTGCTTGGTCGCTATGGGTTCGATGCTTTCAACCTTAGCAAATCGGCAGACTTCCAGTACAACCAAGAAGATGGCAGTGTTCGTTCTCATCGCTTTCCAGGCGTAAAGATTGAATTCATGACTGTCCACCGCGCCAAAGGACTCGGCTTCGACAATGTCATCATCATCAATGCCCGCAACGAATTATACGGATTCCCGTCCCAGATTCAGGAAGATCCCGTCCTTAAATACGTCGTTAAAGGCGACTATAGTATTGACTACGCCGAAGAGCGCCGTCTCTTCTACGTAGCCCTTACGCGTACTAAAAACCGCGTATATATCATAACCCCCGAACAGCATCCATCCCAGTTCGTTACCGAGCTCCTTCGCGATTACCCGCTTGTGTCCATGGACGGCCAACTCAATGACCGGTCCGCTGACAACTTGGATAACATCAAGCGCTGCCCCTGCTGCGGCTATCCTCTCCAGCTCCGCTACAAGCCCCATATCGGCCTCAAGCTTTGGATCTGCTCCAACGAACCCGAAATCTGCGACTTCATGACCAACGACCTCCGTGGCGGCAACATGTCCATCCTCAAATGTGATAAATGCCAGGACGGCTACCTGATCGTGAAGGAAGGCAAAGTCGAACCCTTCCTTGGCTGTACCAACTTCAAAGCCGACAAAACCGGCTGTGACGGCTTCATGACGCGGGAATACTATGAAAAAAAAGTCTTAAGCAAAGAGCACTGAACTTTATGGCCTGGAGAAAAGATAGAATAAGATTAGATAACGGAGTGTTCGTTGATGCGCAGGTGCCAGAGATTGTCTCGGCAAGCCGCAGCACCGATATCCCTGCCTTCTATGCAGACTGGTTCTTTGCCAGACTCAAAAAAGGATATTCTGCCTGGACGAATCCGTTCAATGGCGTCAAGAGCTATGTCTCCTATGGGAAGACACGGTTCATTGTATTCTGGTCCAAAAATCCCGATAAACTCATTCCACATCTGGACTACCTGAAAGAGCGGGGCATCAACTGTTATATTCAATATACCCTGAACGACTACGATAATGAGCGTCTGGAGAAAGGAGTTCCAAAAGTTGCCGACCGTATCCGGACTTTCCATAAATTGGTTTCTATCCTTGGAAAGGGCCGCGTGGTTTGGCGTTTTGACCCGCTTCTTCTCACGGACACTATCGACATTGATCTTCTCTTGAGGAAGATTGAAGGCATCGCCGAGCAGCTAGTTGGCTACACGGAGAAACTGGTCTTCAGTTTCGCCGATATCCTCGCTTATCGGAAGGTCAAAGCCAACCTAGAAGCTTCCCAAATCCGCTATAGAGAATGGACAATTCCGGAAATGGAAGAGTTCGCCGCCAAACTGAGCGATCTGAACAAGAAATGGGGATTTACCATTGCCACTTGCGGCGAGAAAATTGACCTAGACAAATACCATATTGAGCACAATCGCTGCGTCGATGATGACCTGATGATTCGCATCGCCTGGCAGGATGCCGACCTGATGAAGTTCCTCGGCGTGGAAATCCACGAAATGGCGTCCGACCTCTTCGGAGATAATTCCATTCCAGAAGGTGCCCTCATCTTGGATGATTGCCACTATGCCGTCAAGAAGAAGAATAACAAAGACAAAGGTCAGCGCCAGTTCTGCGGCTGCATCATCAGCAAAGATATCGGTGAGTATAACACCTGCCCGCACCTCTGCGAGTATTGCTATGCAAATAGTTCAAAAGAGGCAGCTTTTAAAAACTGGCTGACACACAAGAAAGACCCAAACGCAGACACTATTACAGGAAGATAGTTTGTATGCCATCATACGATGAACAAATACGGAGCATTAATCCACTCACATTCGAAGCTATACATCGAGTGTGTCTTGAACGTTTACCCATCCAATATCGGGAACGACCTTGGACATATCCTGGCCTTGATCGAGGTCGGGCTCTTCTAACAAACGATGGACAAGCATGTGCCTATATTGTGGCATATGGGCGAGCACATCAAAAGAAGGTTGACAAAGCATTTGATCGTTTCCCTTTTTATACTCTTCAGCAAGGATATGAGATAATTGACTGGGCATGTGGGCAAGGACTGGCAAGTGTCTGTTTTTTAGATTTGCTTCGAAAGTCTAGGCATATCTCGGCGCCAAGAAAGATCACCTTAATTGAGCCTTCCGAGTTCACTCTTCATCGAGCAGAAATAAATGTAAGGCAAGCATATTCGCCCTTTCGGACCCAAGTAGAGACTAAGCAGACATATCTCCCGACAAATAGTGATGTAAATGGCACTGTTGTAAAACATGTTGATATAGTAAGTCCAATCTGTATTCACCTATTCTCCAATATATTAGATATTGAAGAAATAGATCTTAAGGGACTTGCACAAGTTCTAGGCAATTCTGTCGGATGGCATTTCGTCATGTGTATGGGACCGACAATTAATGCCTCGAGATTTGATGCATTCTCTAGATATTTCAACCTCTCCAATAACGCCGTATTCCAGGATATCTATGAAAACGAATTCGGCTACTATCCGAATGGAAAAGCATTTACTGCAAGAATCAAATGTTTCCAACTCGAAGTAATTCATGGAAGGCCGGTTCTAATTCCCTACTCTTTTTTCCCACCGAAACAATTCTTCGCCGCATACCAGCTTGATTCATTTCGGCCGACGGATATTGAGAAGTTGTCCGCATTTGAGGTACTGGCCCCTTTTGATTTCGGTGCCAGTGTTCACGAAGATATAGACCCTATCTTAGCCGTTCTCAGTAACCTAATTAGTCGAGGACTTCCGTCTAAAGCCAGTCCATTCATTGAGAAGGCATTTGAGGACTCATATGGTATTTCAGAAGAGAAGAATCCACTAGGCGCAATTGTTTTTGACAAAAAAGCATCTTCGACATTGTCTCGTGGTTTTGAGACAATTCCTACATCTGTCGCTAGAATTGAGAAAGTTGTCGTCGAAGCTATGCTAACCGGACAGTTGGATCAAAATGCGGCAAAATGGAATGTGTTGGTCAAAGAAAACGATTACCCCTGTGCCGCCCTAGCGTTTGAAGAGCTGAAGCAAATGTACACACATTTGACAGCCCTATCCGTAGAATACTCAAATCGGCAGTTCCCTAAGGTCTCTTTGACGATTATATCTTCCTATCCGGATTCCCCACTTCATTTAGACGCCACTGTCCTTCCGACAGCCTCCAAGTCGGTTATTGGAAAAGAATATGATCTTGTTATTGACTATTCCATCATTAGTCTCTGCGACGCTCACAATGTTGAGTTCTCAGAATTTAAAGCCAAGAATAAATGCTACTTCAATGTACGTTCGTCTCACAAGATCTATGATGAAAGAAAGATATACACTACAGATAGAATTCAGTATAGGCCAATAACGACAAGAGATGGGCGAGGATCTTACTCACCGAATGAAGTTGAGGTCTCACATCTACGTTATTTCCTTCAGCTTCTGTTCCGTAAACAAGATTTTAGGGAAGGTCAACTACCTATTCTGAACAGAGCATTGCATCTCGATAGTGTCATTGGGCTTCTCCCTACGGGAGGTGGTAAATCGCTCACTTATCAGTTAGCCGCTCTTCTTCAACCTGGTATATCTATCGTAATTGATCCTTTGACATCATTAATGAAAGATCAATATGATGGCCTTCTAAGGAATGGGATTGATTGTTGTACCTTTATTAACGCCACCCTTAACAGAGATGAGATGTTGGCTCGAGAGGCAAAGATGTCTGAATCAAAAATACAGATTCTTCTTGTCTCACCCGAACGTCTTTGCATTTACCGCTTTAGGCAGAAACTTAAAGCCATGGCCGAAGGTCATATTTACTTCGCGTATGGTGTTATTGATGAAGTGCATTGTGTTTCTGAATGGGGACATGATTTTCGATTCTCTTATTTGCACTTGGGAAGAAATCTTTATAATTATGTGCTTCCCAAACAAGACAAGGACGATAATGCACACATCTCACTGTTTGGGTTAACTGCAACGGCCTCTTTTGATGTTCTTGCAGACGTGGAACGAGAACTATCTGGCGATTCCGCTTTTCCTCTCGATACTGATGCTACTGTACGATTTGAGAACACTAATAGACTTGAACTTCAGTATCGCGTTATCCCAGTTCACACCCCATATGCATATGGAAAATGGGACGTTTATGACGAAAAGAATAGCCAAGCCCCAAGGGCACTTGCTGACGCCCAGGATATGCTTCAGCAACTTGAAACGCCAGAATCAATTAAACGGATTAAAAAACGGTTTATTGATAGAGAGAATATCACCGACCGTGTCTTACAAAAGCGTATTAATGATGCTGATTTGTCAGTAATTGTTCCTGCCGATTGGTACCAAAGCCATGGTGCTGCCGCTATTGTATTTTGTCCATGGACTCGAAGTAGTTTAGGGGTGAACGACACTGTAAACAAAGCAGGAATAGCGTCTTCTATTCAATCCTATCTTGGTTGCGACAGAATAAGTCGTTACATTGGTGGGGATGTTTTGTCAGCTCAAGATGAATTCATTAATGGCGGTACTGATATCATGGTCGCCACGAAGGCATTTGGGATGGGGATTGATAAGCCAGATGTTCGGTTTACCCTCAATGTAAATCACTCTGGATCTCTTGAAGCATTCGTCCAAGAAGCGGGACGCGCTGGTCGTGATCGGAAAATGGCTCTTTCTATTATCCTATACTCCGAGCAACTTGGAGCTGATCGTGATGTGCATCAATTCTTCTATGATAACAATTTCAAAGGAAAGTCTTTTGAAAAGCACGTAATGTACTTCTTGATGGAATACCAAACTACAAATGTGCAAATACAAGAAGCTGCAAATACCCGTACCGTTAGCGGTTTCATGACGGAGCTTCATGCTGCAATTGTTAATCAAGTTATTGTCTCAACTATATCTTACTTAAAGAATAGCCCGGATTATCTGGCTCTCAACCAACGATTACATAATGCTGGTCTTCCCACTGTTGAGAAGGATGATGATTATGAGAAAGCACTTGAGAAAGCCATTTATAGAATGTGTTGTATTGGAGTAATCGATGACTTCACTCGGGATTATACCGCAAATACATTCCGTATCGTAACCAAAAAGAAAGAAGACGGTGAATACTACAATGGCTTAAAGCGTTTCTTAATGCGATATTATACAGAAGAACGAGCGAATCTAGAATTGCAACAAGCCTATTCTTACCGTGGCCAAAATGAAATCCAAAAGTGTCTGGGATACCTAACAGATTTTGTGTATGAGAAGATAGCGACAAAAAGGAAACAGGCAATAGATGATATGGAAAGCTTCTGTAGCGAAGCAGTTCATAAAAACAAAGGTTGGCTCGAAGTCAATGAGGATTTGAAAGACTTCATCTTCTTTTACTTTAATTCAAAATACGCCAGAGAAGGATACACCGTTGATATTAATGGTATTTCAACGCCGTTCTCGCTGACTGATGACACGCAGAAAGGGGTCAAGTCCTCCTATGAAATCCTATTTCAGTATATGAGGGTCATCGACGATGATCTGGTGAACGAAAGTACCCCAAAGGATAATATCATGCACCTCCAGGGTGCCGTCCGACTCATCCGGCGTTCTTTAACCGAGCCTAACCCGGCACTTGACCTACTCAATGTCTTTTGCATTAAGTTCCTTAAGAACAAAACAGAAAATGCCCTCGACGAATTAAAGCGTAGTTATATCGAAGGGTATTGTGAGTTTAGTAAACGAACCAACTCAAAACGTGAGTTTTTGAAACGAATGCAGGAATATAAGGATTCTTTGCTTTCTAGAAAAGTAATCACCACAAGGGACCAAAAACAGTTTGAAGAATGGGATCGTTTTTGTGAAATCAAACTTCAAAACGAATGGTTGATAGATTTCAAAAAAAGGTTTGTTGATGACAATAAAGATAATTAATCATCATTGTATATGGAGAATCAGGAACTACTCGAGAATCTAGCTCAAATTGAAAAGAGTTTAAAAGAAATCAATTCTGCCAAAGAAATGGTTGAAAAAACCGTCAAGGCATATAACGATTTAGGTATTAAGATTGATGACTATTCAGAGAAGCTTAAGGCCATCTCGGAACGGATTAAACAGCTCATTAATCAAATCGAACAGTATCAGAAAACGTTGCTGACAGAGATTGACACAAGAGTAAAAGCTGCCGTTTCAGAATTAGAACAAGCCGCATTGAACTTTAGACAAGAGACAAATGCGACACTATCAGAGTTTCGAAATGAAACAGGGGCTATAATAGCTGATCTAAATGAAGCTACTACTAGGCTTGTATCTGATGCGAATCAATCTATCCATCAAATCGCAGAAACAGCAGAAAGAGCTATTTCTCATGCAGTTGATTCTCTTGAGTCATCCACGACCCATATTGAAACTGCTACCGCCGAACTAATTCGGAGCAACACTGAGCAGATGACATCATTCAAAGTAGTAACTGGAAAACGATTAGTTTTAAGCGCCATTATACTTGCCGTCCTTGTTCTTGCCAATATCGTTTTAACTCTATTGAAATAATTCTACTTAACGAAAAATCTCTCGAACGGATAATTAAAGTGCTATCTCCATTATTTGTTTCGGTGATCTTTGAATGGAATCGCAAATGCTAAAATAAAGCTTTAATGGATACCAATAACAATCAAATGAATTACTGGATATGCTGGAATGAGGCAAACGCAGAAGAACCTTGTTTTTTATGTGATGGAGACCCAAGTGAAGTGTTATACGAAGAGAAAGTCTTTTCATTCCCTGGAGGGGATATAGTTCAGATACCTGTACCAAAACGGGATTTTGACGACATACATTCGGCAAAATTATTTGATTATTGGGAGCTTTGGAATGGTCTCTTTTTAGCACATGTTAAGTATATAGGGGAAGGATTGAATATTCGATCCGACGGTTTTATGTTCAATGATCCGGATTATATTCCCATGTGTGGCATAATAACCAAAGATGGAACAATTGTAATACCGTTCTCTTATACGGATATTAGTTTTGATAGAGTCTCACATCTATATCGTTGTAATAGAATAAAGAATTGGAAAGCTTTAAGCAGAAAAGAACAAATCTCACACTCTAGGACAGAGAATGGAGATTTGATAATCGAGCACGACAATACGCAGACACTCGTATCAAAATACTATGATGATTATCAAGTATTCTCTGAGGGACTGTGCGCCGTTCGAAAGTGCTCCCCCAATTACCCTGATGGATTTGGATGGGGATTTGTTAATACTGAAGGGATTGAGGTCATTCCTTGTAAACCGGATTATCAGAGTGTCTCTGACTTCCATGAAGGCTTCTCCATAGTGAAAAAAATAAAGGGGACAAGTGACTCACGACTTGTTCGCTATAACTATATTTCTAGGGATGGTGTTGAGTTATTGGATTGTGATGTTTATGAGGCGTTCCCTTTCAGTGATGGACGAGCCAGGATTAGAATTAAGACATCAGTACTCACGATTAATAAAGAAGGTCAAGTCCTAATCTCAAATGATGGACGAGATGCGTGGATTTCCATAAATGAGTTGAAGGGATAAAAAGAACCAAGTATTCTCTTGTACCCTACTTTGGCCATATCTCGGGTTATCTTCGCCTCAGATATGACAATCTATTATTGCCAAACACTTGAAGCAGACTTTTGCATCAAAAAGAGACAAATGACTAGAACGATACGCTGTCTCGGTCATTTTCGACATCCTCTCGATATTCGACGTAATTGCCGAACTTGTCCATGATGCCAAATCGCTCGGGGCCCCACCTCTCGTACCACAAAGACCTTCTTCGAAACAAGAAAGCTCCACGTAATCCAGAGGGACGATGACTTTACCAAATCTATCAATGTAACTATATTCAGTTCTCTATATGAATTATAGAAAAACGACGATTGGCACTTAGTGGGCAACTTGAGGAGTTTTTGGATCAAAAAAGCATTCTCCTCAAAATTTCTTTCGGACGTTTTCCAAAAATTCTCAAATTTTAATCTGCCATTTTTTCGAAAAATCTCAAAACTTATATCATTCATAGACAAATGCAACCATCTGCAATCAAACCCGTTCCATGTTTGTTACGAGAAAACCCAACAAGTTG